>Ga0209335_10000044_pt1 | contig 106364 bp, 88 predicted proteins | sample COG_09_FD_184753 | JGI IMG/M metagenome (GOLD analysis project Ga0209335, IMG submission 184753) | Pelagic Microbial community sample from North Sea - COGITO 998_met_09 (SPAdes) (version 2) | ecosystem: Environmental > Aquatic > Marine > Neritic zone/Coastal water | place: Helgoland, sampling...
TGTAGAATGTTATTTTTTTTAAAAAAAAAAAGTTGTAAATACAAAACCACTCGTGTGCCGAAGAAAGATCTTTGAACAGATCCCCGATAGAATTATCATGAGTTGTATATAAATCTTTTGTATTTGAAACTAAAGACAAGAATAATCTTACGCTTTTAAACCTGTGTTCTGAATTTAACCAGTTCAAAAAATTCTTCCGCTGTTCTTGCTTCTCGCAAAAATGAATTTGAGCAATAGTCTGTTTTCTTATATTATCTCGATATAATGTATTAAAATCTATAAAAATAGATTTTATCCCATGCCCTTTCTTTGAACATGTAGATGAAACCAATTTTTCATTTATAAAAGGAATTTTTTTTGAAAGCTTAGTAGATGAAAAGTATTTCAAGTTATTAGAAAATGCTTTGTCCAAAAAATTTGATACAAAATCTATTCTAATATTCCCTATATATAATTCTATTAAAATAATTAATATTTTTAAAACAATACTTTTTAAACGAAAAAACACCTTTCTCTTTATCTCTGCCAATATATCCAATGTTTCATTTTTTTTTTTCATAGATAAGGCGGTCAATGTTTTTCTTATAAAGAGTACTCCCGAACTTTCGTGATTTAAAAAAACCTTGTTTATTTTTTTAAAAATAAAAAGCTTGATATTATAACCATATGAAATAAAAAAAATTTTCGAATTAGTGATATCGTTTTTTTGGAAAAATTTCTGATAAATATCGATTTTATCATTCGTTCTGTAAAAAAAGTAATCGTGTAATACTTTTAAAAAACTAATTCCACTTGATCTTTTTAAAGATACTTTTAAAAATTCATCAAAGTCGGTTTTTAAAGCTTTTTGTCTGAAATTGTACTGAGGTAATATTTTTTTTTTCCTTATATTTTCTAAAAATTTTTTATTCACAATTTTATTTGAATTAAAAAAATAACCGATTTTACGATCAGCGGATTCTATTTTAATTGAAGTTTTTTTATTCTTGACTAGTATTGAAAAAAAATCAAAGTTAAACGCTATTCCATATATTGCTGTAAATTTATCATATTTCTGATTTTGTATAAATTGATTATTTTTTTTGTAATAATTTTTAAGATTTTTATACAAATCTTCATTTATTTTTATCATTTTTTCAAAAATCGTGTATCGGATTAAGGCACAGAAGAAAAAATAAACTCTAATAAAAAAATTTAAATCTTTATGAACCATCTTTTACTGTATTAATCTTTTTGTAACCTTGAAATTATTTTAAAATATTTTTATTTTTTTATTGAATAATTTTGTTTACTTTAGAATTGAACTGGGAATGATTAGTATAAAAAGGTATTTTTTTTTTTTTTGTTCAAAAAAGGAGTTATTACCCATTCAGCTTCCTTTTTCTTAGAGAATATATCTCCTAGCAAAATTTTATATGGATGCATTCTGAAACCAGGGCTCAATTTTTTTAAATATAAGTCTTTTTTTAATGATCCTTTTTTTTGGAAATAATGGTGATGAAATATTATACTGTTATTCTCGCCAATAAATGTTATCAGTCTTTGGGAAGTTTTGGCAGGGGGTTCGAATATAGTAGATATTATTTTAGCTATTCTTTTCCCAATTGGCGAATTTAGATTTAAAAATAAAACATGAGGTGCATCCGATTGTGAAAAATTGATTTCAAAATTATTTCTCTGTACTAATTCAGATAAACCGAAAAAGACACTCGGCCCTAGAGGCAGATGTGTCAATATCATTGATAACGGTTTACCTCTTTTTTCATATACTAATATAAAATCGGTAGCGCGATAGATTAGACAAGTAGAAAGGAGAGATGAAAAGAATTTTAGACCTCTATTGATTTTTAGCGCATTTGGAAATGTTTTTACAAGGCTTTTAACAAATTTCAGCAGACTATCAGACGGGTTTCTAGATGTCGTTAAAATTAATTTTGTCATAACAAATTTATCATTAAAATATTAAAATAACTAAAAAATATAAACAACTTATATACTTTTTTAGAAAAAAAGAATAATCGGCTATAATCTATTTTTATCCATGGACAGGAATAATATCAAGATAAATATTGAAAAATTAGTAAGAGAAATTACAGCTCATTCTGGTATAGAAACATCAGAAACATTTTTAAACTCTCTTTCAAACTATTGTGATTTGATATTGAGAGAACTTTCGGCTGATTGTGCTGATATTTGTTACAGAGATTCGAAAGCTCTTCTGTCTGAAAATCATCTTTTTTCTGTTATAAAAAAAAATGGTTACGAACATCTCTTAAAGGAAATGATTGAAGAATCCGAAAGAATTTTGACGGAAGAAAGGGAGATAAAAATTAAAAACCTTTAATAAATTATTATATATTTTTTAATCGATTTAATCTACTTCTTCAATCTTAGGACCCGTGTTATCACCATCTCCTTCGGCCTGCTGCCCGGGGTTAAATTCATTTACATCAGGACTTGCTCCGTTTTGGTAAAGTTTACTAATGATCGGGTTTGAAATGTTTTTAAGTTCCTTTTCTTTTTCTTCATACTCTTCTTTATTTAAATCTTCATTAGTCTCGATGAATTGAAGTATTTCATTAGTCTTGTCTTCGATTAATTTTTTATCTTCTTCAGAAATTTTATCTTTTAGTTTTTCGTCTTTAATAGTATTTCTAACATTGTAAGCATAATTTTCAAGACTGTTTTTCGCTTCTATTTTTTGACGTGTTACCTCATCTTCTTGTTTATATTTTTCAGCTTCTTCGACCATTCTTTCGATATCTTCTTTGCTCAATCTTCCTTTGTCGTTAGTAATTGTGATTTTGTTAATCTTTCCTGTTGATTTATCACATGCCGAAACATTTAATATACCATTTGCATCGATGTCAAATGTCACTTCTATCTGAGGAACTCCTCTTGGAGCCGGAGGAATGCCTGTTAATTCGAATTTTCCAAGAATATTATTATCTTTTGTTCTAGATCGCTCTCCTTCAAAAACCTGAATCAGTACTCCCGGCTGGTTGTCTGCGTAAGTCGAAAAAACCTGTGTTTTTTTTGTAGGAATGGTCGTATTTCTTTTAATAAGGACTGTCATGACACCTCCTGCAGTTTCTAATCCCAATGATAGTGGAGCCACGTCCAGTAATAATAAATCTTGCATTTTTTCAGAAGTGTCTCCTGATAAGATAGCTGCTTGCACGGCAGCGCCATACGCAACTGCTTCGTCTGGATTAATATTTTTACATAATTCCTTTCCTACAAAATAATCAATCAACAATTGCTGAACTTTGGGGATTCTAGTAGATCCTCCTACTAAAACAACATCGTCAATTTCGGATTTTGCTATTTTCGAATCTCGTATTACCTTTTCGACAGGATCAAGCGTTCCTCTGAATAAGTCCATGCATAATTCTTCAAATTTTGCCCTAGTGATGCTTGAATAAAAATCTACCCCTTCGTGAAGAGAATCGATTTCTACAGTCGTTTGAGTTGTTGATGACAGAGTTCTTTTTGCTCTTTCACATGAGGTCCTTAATCTTCGTAAAGATCTTGCGTTTGTAGTTATGTCTTTTTTAAATTTTCTCTTGAACTCAGATACGAAAAAGTTGACTAATCTACTATCGAAATCTTCTCCTCCAAGATGAGTATCGCCTGCAGTCGACTTTACTTCGAAAATTCCTTCTTCTATTGTCAAAAGAGATACATCGAACGTTCCTCCTCCAAGATCAAAAATCAAAACGTTTCTTTCTGCTTTTGAACCAGCCGTCTTTTTGTCCAATCCATAAGCTATTGCAGCCGCAGTCGGTTCGTTGATTATTCTCAAAACGTTCAACCCAGTGATCGCCCCAGCATCTTTTGTAGCCTGTCTCTGCGAATCGTTGAAATAGGCAGGGACTGTTATTACTGCATTTTTAACTTCCTTTCCAAGAAAAGATTCTGCAACCTCTTTCATTTTCAAAAGTACCATTGCAGAAATTTCTTCAGGCGAAAAAACTTTTGTTTCACCTTTATATTTAACTTCAATAGCAGGTTTATCCCCATCTCTACAGATTACTTTGAACGGAAAATGTTTAGCGTCATCTTGAACGGCGGCATCTTGAAAACGTCTGCCTATAAGTCTTTTTGCATCAAATACTGTATTATGCGGGTTCATTGCTACTTGGTTTTTAGCAGAATCACCGATTAATCTTTCGGTGTCGGTAAAAGCTACATAAGAAGGAGTAGTTCTATTACCTTGATCGTTTGCGATTATTTCAACCCTGTCATGTTGCCATATTCCCACACAGGAATACGTTGTGCCTAAATCTATTCCTATTGCAATTCCATCAATTTTAGATGTCATTATTTTATATAATAAAAGAATATTCTAGAAGCACATAAAAAATCATCTTATGTCAGCCTTATGTATGAACCTATATCTGCGTGATTTATTATTACTACTTCTCTTTCGTTAGAAACTTTCATAAATGCCTCACTTTTCATCAATTCTCCTAACCCTAGGACTACTCCATGTAATCCTTTCAAAACTACACCATCTCCTTTTTTCAAACTATTCGAGACTTCGTGGATCATGTATCTAGTCACGTTGGAGCCATAGGTAAAAGCCGCCTCTCCTTTATTTGTCAGAGAGACAAATTTACGCTTGTCTAGATTTTCTGTAAAAATTTGGAATGGTATTAGGATGAAAAATTTCCCAGATTTAGTCAAACGGCCGATGCAGGTTCCCAGTGTTGCAATTTTTTTTTTCAAAAAGTTCCCAGCTTTTGAAATATTTATGATAGAAGAGTAAAATATTCTACCTCTCTGAAGTCTGAATGAATATTTAAACAATAGATTATTTTTGAAAAAATCTAAAAATTCTTCACCTTGATATTTTACTAGTTTTATCAAGATTAATCGAAGTTCTTCTTTTAACAAAACTCTCATAAATAAATTAGGAAACTTCACAAATTAATAATTGTTATTTTAGGTAATAATGTTTATATTAGAAGGTTTGGAATATCTATTTTTTTCTTTATCAGAAACATCATCCGGAAGTACTACAAATATATCAACGCATCTTCTATATTCTAATCATAATTTTTGCCCTGTCGAAGGAGGTCTGATGGATTCAAAACTTGGTTCTGCACAAAATACAGTCTGTAGTGTTTGTAAAAAAAATGTAAATAGATGCCCCGGTCACTTTGGTTATCTGAAACTGTCTTTGCCTGTATTTAACATAGGGTATCTGAAACCGATACAAATAATATTACAATTGATATGTAAAGGTTGTTCAAGAATATTATTCAAAAATGAAGTTGAAAAAAAAAAAATCATAAAATCGATTGGAAAAATTAAAAATTCGGTAGAAATTGAAAAAATTAATTTTTTGTCAAAATTATTAGAGACTAACAAAGAAAATAAAATTTGTTCCAGATGCCACTCTGTTAACGGAAATATAAGAAAATTCGGTCCGGTGAACTTTGTTCATGAAATATTTTTAAAAAATACTGCAAAAAATATATCTGTTACAGATTCCCTTTCGCAAAAGAAATATTTAAAAAGACAATCTATAGAATTATTTTTAGATCCGTTGACAATTTTTAAACTTTTTCAAAATATACACTATGAAGATTTAGAATTGATCGATATGAATCAATTGAATAGTAAGCCAGAACATCTTCTAATGTGTTTTCTACCAATTCCTCCGAATAACCTAAGACCAAGTGTTTTTTTAGGAAATTCGATTTCAAATGAGGATGATTTGACCATTAGGCTTTGTGAGATTTATGAAATAAACAATTCAGTATCGAAAAACATTTATCAAGGTGTTTCCGTTTGTAAACTGAAGAACAGCTGGAATTTATTACAAATAGAAGTTTCCAAATATTTAAACTCAGAGCTTTATTCAAAAGATAATTCGTTCGATAACAACCAAGGTTTATACCAAAGATTAAAAGGAAAAAAAGGAAGGTTTAGGGGGAATTTGAGCGGAAAACGTGTAGATTTTTCTGGGAGAACCGTTATTTCTCCCGATCCGAATATTTTTACCAGTCATCTAGGCTTACCGCGCGTCTTGGCAATTAAGCTCACGTTTCCTGAGAGAGTAACAAAATATAATTTAAACAGGCTTCAAAGAGCAGTAATAAGAGGCTCCTCCCGGTATCCTGGTGCAAATAGCATAATCGATAGAAAAAAAGAAAAAACCATACTTAATAAATTTTTTGAATTAGATAAAAAAATTTTTTTCAAAGAAGGGGTTATCGTAGAGAGGCATTTAAGGAACAATGATATTGTTTTATTTAACAGACAACCTTCGCTTCATAAGATATCCATTTTAGGGCACCGGTTAAAAATAATACCGGGAAAAACTTTCAGGTTCAGTGGATGCATATGTAAACCCTATAATGCTGATTTTGATGGAGACGAAATGAATATTCACGTCCCTCAAACGCAGAAAGCAAGGGCGGAAGTAATTTCTTTAATGAATTCTGCAACTAACATAACATCTCCTAGAAACGGAAAATCTCAAATAGCAGCGATTCAAGATTTTCTAACTGCTTCTTTTACTTTAACATCAAAAGATATTTTTTTCAATTGTATACTAATTGGCAAATTTTTTGTATCTGATTTATTTGAAATAGAAGGTAATCTGCCATTTCCCTGTATACTCAAACCTAAACAACTTTGGTCTGGAAAGCAGATTTTTTCATGGATAATAAAATGCCCGAAAAATAGAGAATCTAAAATAGAAAATTGTCATTTTGTAGAAAAAAATTATTCTCTAGCGAAAACACATTGCTCTCCTTTCATGTGTCCTTACGACGGATATATTGTTTATTCCAAAGGTCAATTGATTTTAGGAAATATTGGAAAAAATTCAATAGGTTCAGAAAATAAAATTTCATTGTTATCTCATTTTGTCAAAAATAATTCTTATCAAAAACTGTCTATATTGTTATTAAATTTGTCAAAAGTTGCCTATGAATGGTTTTCAAATTTCGGGTTTTCGTTTGGTGTTAGCGATATTAAGACGAAGAAAAAAAAAATCGATGTAAAAAAAAAAAAATTCAATCAAACTTTTAACCTAGCTCAGAGTTTAGATTTCTCATTTTTATCTAAATTGGATAACGAGTCGAGGTTGAAAAAATTATTTTCTAATCTTAGAAATAAATTAGGAAAAGATTTTTTTCTGATACAGCGGCAAAAAAAAGGGAATCCAGTAACTATGATAGAATGCGGGTCTAAGGGGAGTATATCAAATTTATGCCAGATGAGTAGTTTTTTAGGTCAACAAACGATCGCGGGTAAACGAATTAAAGAAAACTTTGAAAAAAGGAATTTACCGCATTTTATCCCAAAAAAAAACAATAGATCTCTAATACAAAAAGGTTTTGTAAAAAAAAATTTCTTCAACGGTCTTTCTCCATCGGAATATTTTTTCCATTCCATCGGGGGAAGAGAAGGGCTGGTTGATACGGCCGTGAAAACAGCAGAAACTGGTTATATACAAAGAAAGCTTATTAAATCATTAGAAGATGTGACAGTTTATTATGATAAAACGGTCAGGACTTCATCTGGAAGACTTATTCAATTTAAGTTTGGCGAAGATTCTATAAATCCAGAAAAAATATCTTTTTTATGCGAGCAACTATTTTTTACTCCTAGAAATCTTAAAAAAAAAAAATCCTGGAAAATCAGAAAATTAACCAGACACGAAAGTGACACTTTTTGTAGAGCGTGTTTTTTACCTCCGCTAGAAAAAAATTCATATGACGAAAATCTTAGGGATTTGATATTTTCAATGAATAAAATTATCAAAACCCAAGAGCATATTAACTTAAATGAAATCGAGATTGAAATTAAAAAAAAAAAATTTTTTTTAAATTATTATATGGTACACCCTGGAAACAGCATCGGCGCATTGACTGCACAGAGTATAGGAGAACCGGGTACTCAAATGACATTACAAACATTTCACAGTGCAGGTGCCACTGACACAAGTATAACTACAGGGGTTGCTAGAATCAATGAAATCATTAACGCCTCAAAGACTACTTTGACTCCGATTTTCATTGGCCAGATGTATACTAGAACAAGAAAACGAAAAATTTTAAAAGCAAAACTTAATCTTGAAACAATTCGTCTAGGAAATATTGTGGAAAAAATAGAGCTAAAGTTTTATAGAAATAATTTAACAATCGAGATTTTTTTAAAAAGAAAATCTGTAATAACAAAAAATATTGATAAGTTTTTTCCAAAAATTTTAAAAAAAATTAAAAATGTAAAAAAGATATTCAAAAGAGGAGTTGTAAAATTGAATCAGAATAAAAAAAATATTAAAATTCAATTTAAAGACGTCCGTTCTAAAAAATACGAACCTTTTTTTAATACTGTTAAAATAATTCATTTTTTTAAAAATGAAATTTTTGATATAAAGATTACAGGGTGCGCTTTTTTCCAAAAAACTAAATTGAAAAAAAATTCGATTATATTTATACAAAAAATTAAATTAATAGATTTGATTAGAAATAAAAATTTTCATTTCCAGTCGATTTACAGCAATGATATCTGGAGTATTTTTGAAGTCTTAGGAATCGAAGCAGCCAGACAAGCGATAATCGATGAAATTAACGACACTTTCGGATCTCATGGGATTTTTACAGATTTGAGATACATTTCAGTTCTTGCAGATATAATGACGTATAACGGAGAAATAGTTGGAATAACAAGACATGGTATCCCAAAGCTTAAAACTAATATATTGATTTTAGCAAGTTTTGAAAAAACTCTTGAAAATTTATTTAATGCCAGTTTTAAAAACTCGAAAGATTTGAATCTAGGAGTATCTGAAAATATTATTTTAGGAAGGGAATCTCCTTTCGGAACAGGAATGATAGGTATTAAAAATACAAAAAATTTTACCTTTATAAAATAAAAATAATTCTATGAAAAGGCAATTTTTAAAAATGCTTTCTAAAATCGATTTTTTTTTCTAATTGTAAGAAAGCTGTAACTATTTTTTTTTTCAAAAAAGGCAGATCATTGATTAAATAGTATTTAACCTTGTTATTGATGACTACAAAAGGAGTTTTTTTCCCCGTTATTGCCAATTGAAAATATTTATAAAGAAACCTGGACGAGATTTCCAGTATCATTAATTTTAAATATATTTTTAAACACCAAAAAATCAATTCATCTTGGGAAAAAAATTCTATTTTGGTTATATTTTTGAAAAAGTAATCGTTTAACTTATCGTACTTCGAGCTATGTATAAAAACTTTATAATCGAAAGATCTACTATCGTTATAAATTTTTTTGATCGAAGGACCCATCAGATCGAAGCTTGTCAACAAAAGATTGGAACCGAAAGGCCTGTTTTCCATGGAAAAAATCTTCGAGGCGAATAAACTAGAGCATTTATAGCTAATTTTATTCATCGGACAATTTCTTTTGTTTAAATTATAATATTCTAAACTGTTTTTTTTCACGAATCCTGAAAGATAAATACTGTCGCCGATATTTCCCGAACGAACGACTGAAAAATTCTGAGAAAGTATGTCAATCTTATTTAAAGAGGTTCTACTGGTTTTAAATTTATGGTTTATGATAAAGATAATTAGATGATTTGCTGAAGAAAAAGATAAAATCATTTTTCCTTTCAAGGCTCCTTTTTTTGCATATTCTAGCTGCAAAACTTCGCCTTCGCTTGTATAAATTACGCAATTTTTTGAAAATTGATTTTTCACCATGATGATCCGAATATAAAAAAATAAGGACAGTCTGTTTATATTTTTATTAAATTAATTTTATAAGAACATAGTTTGCATTGTGAGTAATATACCCGTTTTGGATAAAAAAAAAAAAATTTTCTTTTTTTTAGATATCAATTCAATTTGTATTTTCATCAAATCATATTTTTTTTTATTAAAATCAATGATTTGATTCATTTGTTTTATTTTTTTTTCTTTTTTGAAATTAGGAAAATTTGAATAAATGAAATTTAAATAATTAGTTTTACAAATTGGACCATTGTATTCGAATAAATTCAATAACCCGAACCGCCCTGGAATCATTATCGAACTATCACATGTGAAATTTTGCAAAAATCTATCTTTCCTCGGTATTCTAAAAGAATAGCAAAATTTTAAATGAGAAGTGATTAAAATCTGAACACCATTATCGAGGCCAACGAGTAGTAATTGTTTTTTTTTCTTAGGAAAAACTTGAATTATATCTACTATCCATCTTCTAGGGAAACTAATTTGCCGAACAACTGTATAAGAGTAAAATATGTCCCATATTTTTATACACCCGTCAAGACCTCCTGAAATTAAATATCTATTTCTTTGTTTTCCATAGTCTAATATTTTCAAACTTCCTACTGGAGAATTTTTATGTTTATTGTGATCAATTTGTCTCCATGAAAAGTTTTCAAAAAAATCTATAAAAATTATTTTTCCGTGAACATCTCCAAATACGATTTTATAATTAGTTATTTCCATCTTCCAGTTGAAAGTATTATAAAATTCCAACTGGAAAAAAAAATTTTTAATTAGAAAATTATTAGGTAGAACATTCGGCATTTTGATTATTTTAATCGCTGAACCTGTTGATAGAATGAGAAAACCATTTGCCTTTGTCATTGGGTAAAAATTCCAGTTTAAATCCCATAAACAAAATTTCTTGTCTAAACAAAGCTGTGATATTTTTTTAAAATTACATAATTTTTTTTGCCAAATTTCAATTATAGCACTTTTGTTTTTTTTTATTTTTTTATTTTTTACACTTAATAAAAGAAAATTTTTTTGTTTATAAAGATCGCTTGCTATAATCAAATTACCCACGTCTTTGTAGGAGTTATATGTCTTAATACACTTTCCATTTAAAAAAAATAAAAATTTTAATAAAAACACGAAGCGTGTTAAGAAAAATTTGTTATACAAAGGATTCGTGAATAGATTTTTTTCTCTTGATTTTAGAAAAATTGATTTAGGTTGATATTTTTCTGACAACATAAAGTCTTATTCTATTGTTTTTAAATTAAAGTTTATTTAAATCCGATTAAATCTGTAAACACTGTTTTCAATGAATACACGATACGATATGTTGTACTAATGATTAAACTATGATCTTATTCTAAACTGATTAATTTTTTTTATTTAAATTAATGAATTGTTTTATTAATCCTATTCATTTGAGTTATTCTACGAATTCTATATCCACGTGTAACAAGAATAGTGGGTTAATATTTTATGGCAAAAAAGCTTTTTACGGAAGCAATTTAAGATTTAAATCGATATTTACTGATAAATTAAAAGTAGGAAATCAAAGTAAATCTAGAAAACAATGTAATACGTGGGTCGCTTTACTAGGGCCTGGTGGAGGTTTTCTAGGCGTCGGTACGTCAGAATTATTGGTCATAGGAATAGTAGCCTGGGCAGTATTAGGTCCAAAACGATTGTATCAGCTAGCAAAAGACATTGGAAAAATTTCTGGTGAAATAAAAAATGTAGCAGATGAAGCCAGGCAGACTTTTCAGCAAGCCGTAGATACCGATGGAGGAGATTTTTTAGAGCAAAATTTCAAAGGATCTACCTCTGAAAAAAAAACAGTAGGAAAAAAAAAAGAAGATCTTGATGCAATTTTCAAAAAAGAAATTGGAAATTTGGAAAAAAAATAAATTAGATAGATTAATATTACTTATTAAATTTAATCTAAAATAAGTTCATTTAAATGCCAGTCTTCGAATTTGCCATCTGGCAAATATCTCCGGATTGTTATCGGAATCTTTCTGTTTTTTAACTCTTTGGAAGCAATGTCTAATGAATCCGTTTCTTCTGTCAAGTCGACCATAACAGGAGCGCCCATACTTATCTGTAGTGCACGTGCGCCCAAAATTCTTGCCTTTTCATATTTGGACAAAAAAGGTAAAGTTTTGCGTGTATCAAATTTTTTATCATCGACTGAATCTGTTTTTACTGCGGTTTTATTTAAAAAATTAGAAAAATCAATATTTTTATTCATATTTATTTTTTCTTCAAAGTTATACGATTCTTCGACGCTTTCGACTACTTCTGAAAGCATTATATAAATTTTGTAATTATTAGTTTATATATATAAAATATTACATATGATTAAAACACAAAAGAAACTCTGTGCGATTTTTAAATTTCATATAACACATCTTCTATAAGTGACATACCTTCCAGAGGTTTCGCTTGGTCTCGTTATTTTGATAATTTGATTTTTTTGAAGCCCGAAATATCGGGCTACGGGATCATTTTTATTTATTCTAGGTAAATTATTTTCTTTTAAAGAATAACGTTTTAATAGACAAATAAAATTTTCATTCGAAAGAATTTCATGTTTGGGGACTAAAGTATGTTCTGTGATATTAATTATCATTTCGGATTCTGAAAAATATTCAATTCTATCTTTTACAGAGTTTATTGAGATTACAGCTTGTTTTGCATGAGGAGTGAGTCTCCCGTGTAAAATTAGAATTGCAGTCCGAAAATTATCTTGTTTAATTCTTTCACAATATTCTCGAATAGATTTCACTCCAATTGCAGATTTTTCCTTTTCACCTTCCACGAAAATTACCAGTACTTTCATATCTGGCAGATTCCACATAGGCCTTTTTATCTCAAGATCTTTTCTGACTATTTTATAGTTTTTTATAAATTTTCGTTCAAATTCTTGTCTATTCATTCCTAAATCATCATTTGTTTCTAAAACAATATAGCCTCGATCTCTGAGCATTTGAAGAACAGTTTTTCTTATTCTAAACATATTTAAGACACTTTTGTCTTCTAATTTGTGATTCATATTGAAAAAGAATTGTCTATTAAATTAGATATGAAACTTGCATAATATTTATATAAATGATAAAATTTTTATTTGTAACGAATAGATTTCAGATACTCAAAAATCTCAACAACGGTAGTGATTTATTGATATCTAAAAGTGTTATTAAAGCTAAAAACAATAGGGAAAATGGAAAAATATTTTTAATGAATAAAAATAAAATTGATGAAAAAAAATCTTCTGAAAAATTTTTATCTTGGCTACTATCAAATAATGTATATATCTATAATAAAAGTACCTGGGGGAGACCTCCGCATCCGTGCATCGTATCAAACGAGACTACAGACGAAGGGATCCCTAGTGGAAAAGGTCTTTTGGCATTTAAAAATATTCAACAAGGAGAAAAAATTATCGAAATACCTATGGATTTAGTACTGTCAAAAGAACATCCTATGAATAAAATGGCTTTAAACGAAATAGACCAAATGAATGAGTATGATTCTATGGCGATTTTTTTAATCCAACAGAGGGCTGTTGGAGATAAGTCTTTTTGGAAAACGTATTTTGAAACTTTGCCATCTGAAAAAGATTTAGATATCTTTTTCAGATGGTCAATTTTCGATTCTTTTTTCTTAAAAGGTTCGAAAATAAATTTTTCTTTATTATATTTACGAGAAAAAATCAGAAGCCAGTTCTTTAGAATCAATAACATTGTCTTTGAAAAAAATCCAATTTTATATCCAAAAACAGTTTTCAATATTGAGTCATGGGAATGGGCACTGTCTCTATTGTTCTCGCGATCGATTTTTCTTTCAAAATCTCAAGAGCTTACAATGGTTCCATACGCTGATTTTTTAAATCACAATCCTTTTTCAACTTCTTACATCGACGCTAAAGAAATCCCTTTTTCTGATTTTTTAGAAATCGCAATGTATTCAGATAAACCATATAATAAATTTGACCAGGTTTTCACGACATATGGTCCAAAAACTAATTTAGAACTATTACTTTTATACGGATTTATATTAGAAAGGAATCCATTTGATTCTACTGAAATAAGGGTAAGTTTGTCTAGAAAAGATGCATTGTATGAAAAAAAAAAATATTTTTTAACTTCATGCGAAAGACCAGAATCTATAACATTTCCGTTATTTTTTTATCAATATCCTAAAGAGCTTTATGAATTCTTGAGACTGTGTCTAGATGTTTCTAATAAAGTCGAAGTTGATTTATCATACTACGAATTCAAGGAAAGCTTGGATATTGAAGCGGAGGGTATAATTAAAATGCTCATTACTATGGTATGTATCAAAAATTTAAAAAAATTTAATTTTTATGAAAATGAAAAAAAAAATTTGAAATTAGTAGATAATGAAATCTTTTTCTCTAAGACTCAGAAAATAGCCATCAAGCATGTTGTTTGTGAAAAAAGAATTTTAAATAAAATAATCGAGGCAAATAAAAGAATTAATTAATCTTAGACAGCGTGTCATTTATCTTATGTTCTTAAATTCTCTTAAAATAATAGGTTACAAGTCTTTTTATCACAAAATAAATTTAAAAAATTTTACACCCGGTATCAACCTGTTGCTTGGACCAAATGGATCTGGAAAAAGCAATTTTTTAGATGCCATTAAATTTGTATTTAATGACTTTTCTGCTTCAAGCAACTTTGATGTTTCTGAAAAAACAAAAAAAAAATATAAAAACAATAATTTTTTCTTCTCGATACAGCTTACTTTCAATAATACCGATAGAATCTTCCCGATCTACAATGATATTATTGTCTTTCAAAGAACTACTGGTGAAAATTTCGATAGACTATGGATAAATGGTAAATATTTCTCTCCGCGCCAATTTTTCAGTTTTTTAGATTCAATCGGATTCAATCCTCAGACTTTTTTATTTAGCTCGAATCACACGGATCAGTTTTTATTCAAATACTTAGATTCTTTTAAAAGGTTTGAATATTTAAGAAAAATTTTAGGATTAGAAGTTTTCATGAAAGTTAAAAAAAAAATCGTTAAAAGTATAAAAAATATTTTTAATATCAAAACAAATACAAAAGTCTTAATAAAAAAAATGTTAGATAAAATAAACTTAACTTACAACTTTTATTCAACTAAAAAAATCGATTCCAAAATAAAAAATAGTTATTTTTTATTAGCCAACTTGATTTTATCGATTAAAACAAAAAAATTTAGTAAAATTAATAATAAAATTTTTGAGATTAAAAAAATTGAAATTTTTTATTTTTATAAAAAATTAAATGAAAATTTATTTTTTTCATCGTTTATAAACCATATTGAGATCTGGTGTTACAACTTAAAATATCATTTAAAAAAGATTACCCAGAAAAAAAATATAAGAAACCTCGTTAAATGTAAAAATAATAAAAATAAGCTACTTCAAAGAATAGAGTTTTTGTTTTCATGTCATTTGCTTAATAAACATAACGATTATTGGAAAAATGTTTTTACAAGACGAGTTTATACCGCCATTAATGGTTTTAAGAGTACTTACTTGTCATCAAGATCAAAGTTTGACTCAAGCACAGGAATTTCTTTGAATAAAGACAAGTATTTTTTCACAAAAAATGATTTTTATAAAAAAATACTTGATTCCGGTAAATTTTTAAATAAAAATGCTATTATTTTTAAAAAAGACCCAAGATATTTTTTTGAAATTCAAAAATTAATTTTTGCCAAGAAGAAACTTTTTGAATTCTACAAAAAAGAAATAGACATGGAGACAAAGTATATAGAGCTTATTATAAATACTAGTGAAAATACTCTGAAAAACCATTTAGGAAAGAAAATAGTCTATGGAATTTATACAATATTAAAAATTATAAAAAATGATAAAAAAATAAAATCTAAAATTTACGGTCTATTTTTCGACCTAATTAGCGTAAATAGCAGTTTTATTCATCCAGTAGAATCTTTTTTCAGTGGTCTATTATCAAATATCATCTTAAGAGACCGGAAAACAGCTAAAAGTATCTTAAAAAAACTTGAAAATTTCGATAAAATTAACGGATCTTTTATAACCATGGATAGTGTACTAAATAAAAGATCTCAAAAAAAATTTTTAAAAGATGTTTTTCCTATTTCTTTAACTATTTATTCAAAATTAAAATTTAAAAATCTAATCGAAACGATCTGTAGCAATGTATATATTTCTGGAGATTTGTGTAATTTAAAAAATTTTTCAAGAATAGAGAATGTTAAAATAGTCTCTATGAACGGAGATATATTTTATCCCGATGGATTTTGCTCTTTATCAAACTCTTATCAAAAAAAAGGGATATTCAGGCTTATTTCTAATTTAAAAAAAAACAGAAATTTTTACAATTTCACCGAAAAACTTAAAAATATACATTATGATTTCAAAAAAAAACTTAAAATGCTTTACACTAAATTTTCAAAATTATTTCTGATTTTACAAAAAATATCTATTTTCAGTGATATCGGATTAGTTAGAAATTATATTTTCGATGATTCAAAAATCAAAAATAAAGCTGTAAAAAGAATTGAAAAAAAAATTAATTTTATTTATTCAATTCAAGAAATAAAAAATTTAAAAATTAATCAAAAAAATCTTCGAATTTCAGATAAAAACTTAAAAGAACAAACCTATCATATCATTCTGTCCTTATGCAAATATTTAATAACACTTAACCAAGTGACACCGAGGAGTCAAAAAATTGCAAGTCATTTAAGTGGGAAAATTTTTTATGATTTTCGTAAAAAAAACCTCGTTTATGATAGATTTTATAGAAAAAAAAAGAAATTTTTCGACAAAAAAAATTTCAATATCATGATAAATATTTTAAAAATGATTTTACAAAAATCATGCACTCTTTTCAATGGCTTATTGGTAAAAAATTTTCTGGGAGTAAAATATTTTTCTTTAAACAAAGAATTAAAATATTTCAATTCAATTAAAATTTCAAATATTTTTTTTTATGAACAAAAAAAAAATAAAAAAATCTATATTCTACTTCTAGATAGGTTACGTAAAAAAAAAAATAAGATCCAAGAAAAAAAAAAACAAGCCGAATCAAGACGGGCATTATCACACATCGAAAAATTATTCAGTTGCCTAGGAAAAATAGATAATGATATTATTTTACTCAAACAATCTCTTTTGTTATTTATTATAAAATACAAAAAATATTTGCATAAAAATCTGGATCTTTTTTCGAAAGAATTTTTTTTTATTTTTAAAAACATATTCAATTTAAACGGCAGGATTTTATTTTTTTATTATATTAAAACTAAAAAAAACAATGTCGATAAAAAAAAAACATTCAAAAAAATAGGGATGAATATAATCGTGGATTTTGAAAAAAAGAATCAGAATGTTTTTCTTGAACAAATGTCAAATGGTCAAATTACAATTAGTTCTTGCGCTATTTTCATGAGTTTTAGAAAATTTTCAACAATTTCTTCATACATCTTTGATGAGATTGATGTAAATCTTGATAATCATTTCATCAAAAAATTTTCCTATATTATTAAAAAAATATCTAGTTTTGGACAACAGGTTATTATAGTTTCATTTTCTTCTAAAACAGTATTAGGAGCAGATAAATGGATAGGAACCTGGTTTTCTAATAAAGGCACGATGATAAAGTTTATCGATAAAAACAAGGCTATTGGTTTTTTGAACCCTTGATTTAGTATATTTTTAAAAATTTTATTTAATTTATATTATTTTAACGACATTATCAGAGAGTCTTTGTCGTAGACCTGGAGGTAATCTATCGATAATTTCTTGTATAAATCCCAGTGTCAATAAGAATTTGGCCGATTCGATAGAGACACCCCTACTTTGAAAATAAAAGACTTGGTTCTGGTCTAAGTCAGAGACAGTCGCGCCGTGTGTACATTTTACATCTTCGTTGTTGATTTCTAAAATAGGGAGAGAATCTATTCTTGATTCTGGTGACAGAAGTAAGGTTTTACACAATTGATCTGCTTCTGTACAGGTTGAGCCATGTTGAACTTGTATTTTACCAGCAAAAACAGATCTTCCTTTTCCTGAAACTAAATTTTTTTGATTTTGTGATGATTTACATTCTGGATAGTTATGAGAGATTCTTGAATGAAAATCGTTGATATTTTTATTATCAGTTATAGACGCGCCATTTATCTCGATATATGCCCCTACTCCATTCAAATCGACGCCAAGGCTTATCCGTGACATAAAACCTCCAAATACAGTAGTCAATACGTTTAATTTAGAGTTTTTATTCAGATCAGCATGAATTGAGCTAATGTGACAAGATTTTTCTGAAATTTCATTTACATACGAAAAATCTAATTTTGCTTCTTCTTTCAAAAGAATATTTGTTGCAGAATTCTCAAAATATTTTGACTGATTGTAACTTGAATGATGTTGGATTATTTTGAAAGAAGATTTTTCTCCACCTATTATCAGTATTCTAGAATTTACATAATTAGCAACCTCTTCGTTGGTCCCAATGAAAATTAAATGTATAGGCTCGTCTAGAACAATATCTTTTTTAGCTTCGAGTAAAAAAATATCGTTTAAGCATGCAATATTTAGAATGGAAAAGAAACCTCCATCCATACCACTCTCTCCTTTTAACATGCTTTCGAAAATTTCAATTTTCTTATTGCCATTGAGTTTGTCTAAAGAGAGGAAATTGATTTTATTTTCCAAGTTATCTAAGTTCGAAAGTTGTTTTTGATAATGACCGTCGATGAAAATGATCCTGTTTTTTAATTCAGGAACGAGATATTCTTCGATTATTTTTGACTCTGATAATGTTTTTTCAGATTTTTTTTGAAATCTCATTTTGAAAAAGTTCGACAAATCTGTTAGTTTCCAAGACTCATCATTTTTCGAAGGAAAAGGCGTATTTTGCAAAACGTTGAAAGCAGTTTTTTTCCAGTTTTCTATAACACGGTCTTCTGTTTTTTCCCTGACTGATAAAATCGATTCAAACCATTGTTTCCTTTCTTCACTGTTTTTACTTTCAATAGTTTCTTTCATGCGATTTTTATATAGTTTACATTTTTTTTGGTTACTTGATTTAAAATACTTTTTAGAAAAAATTTTATTCTTAAAATGAAAACTCGAACCAAAATATAAATTATTGATAAAAGCCATTTTAAATTTTAATAACGTGTAAGATGGGAAATTTAAATTTTTATACTTGTCTTTCAAGCCAGTTATTTCATTATATCGCATAAAAAAATTTTTCATATTATAGCCGATGATATTCAAAAAGAAAAATAAAAAAATGTTTTTGTTCTTTTAAAATCTTTTGAAAAAATGAATTTTAAATCCAACAAAAGAAATTTTAAAAAAAAAAATCTAACTTCTTGTCTTCTTTTTTCAATCAATAAATTTAAAGCCACAGTAGGAGAAGGTTCGTGATTCGATACAAATGCATTTAAACGAGTTGTTGTTATTTTTTTTGATTTTTTAAATCGAAAGTAAGAGCATATCATCGATTTGAATCGTGTGTTTTTTTTAATCAAATAATTGCAATATGCATAAACAAAATCAATGAACAATTTATAAAATTTAGAATTGATCTTAAAGTTATTATATCTTGGATTATATTTTGAAATTACATGATTTTCCAGTTTATATACCATAGCAAGAAATATGCGCCACCGTAAAATCAAATATAATGGCTCTGAAGTTTTCAGTTTAATGATTAAATATTATTATATGTTTTTAATAACATTAATACTAGTAATATCAGATATCAATGAGCGGTTTGACCCAACGAGGCCTGTTAAAAGGTTTTGCTACCGAAGCTGATATAAAAAAAAAAAGAGACGAGATTTCTCAGAAAATGATAAAATCGAATCGAGAATATTCAATAATGAAAAAACGAAAAGAAAGAGTAGAAAAAAATAAAAAAAATAGTGAATTTTCATTAAAAAGCCCGCAGATTTTAGAAAAATTAATCAGATCAAATGACGTAGAAGAAAAACTTTTGACAACAATTGAAATTAGAAAAATATTATCAGTGGAAGATAGCCCACGGATTCAGGAGGTTATAGATTTAGGTCTAGTTCCTATATTTGTTGAATTTTTAAAGAGAAATGAAAAAGTACAGTTACAGTTTGAATCTGCTTGGATATTGACTAACATAGCATCAGGAACGTCTGAACAAACTTATGAAATAATAAAAAATGGTGGTGTAGAAATATTGATAAAATTACTAAAAAATCAAAATGAAAACATCAAATCACAAGCCGTGTGGGCATTAGGAAATATTTCCGGCGATTCATCTAAATTTAGAAATATTGTTCTCGAAGCAGGCATACTTATTCCATTGTTGGAAGAAATTAAAAAAAGCCAGAAACTCGGATTTCTACGAAATGCTATATGGACATTGTCGAATTTATGTAGAATAAAACCAGGTTTAAAGTCCGAAGAATGGGTTTTAATAATACCAATACTTACTAAATTAATTTTTTCAGACGACGTAGAAATTTTGGCCGATGTTTGCTGGTCATTATCATATCTATCAGATGGCTCTGGAGAGGGGGTAGAAATGATTATAGCTTCAGGAATTATTAAAAGAATTTGTGAATTATTGGTTCATAAAGATTTTACTGTCCAGACTCCGGCATTAAGAACCATCGGTAATATCGTTACAGGAAATGATATTCAAACCCAAATTGTGCTCAATTGTTCGGTTTTACCGTGCTTGGCTTCTTTACTGAATTCTACGAAAAAAACTATAAAAAGAGAAGCTTGTTGGACTATTTCAAACATTACTGCGGGGAATCCTATGCAAATTCAAAGTGTAATAGATTCGAATATCGTCCCTATTTTAGTAGATCTATTGAAAACTTCAGAAGTTGAAGTAAGAAAAGAGGCAGCCTGGGCTATCTCTAATGCCACGTCTGGCGGGGTTAAAGAGCAGATTGATTATTTAGTTAGAGAAGACTGTCTTCTTGCAATGACAGATTTTCTAAATTGCAGTGATATCAGGGTTATAAGAGTTTTATTAGAGGGAATAGAAAATATATTGGAAATAGGAGAGAAGCAATTGCTCGAAGGTTCGAAAAATAAATATGTTTTGAATCTGGAAAAGATTGGAGGTCTAGAAAAACTAGAAAATCTTCAATATCATTCGAATAATGACGTTTATGAATGTGCAATCAGGATTTTGGAACGTTATTTTGGAGCAGAACAAAAAAGCTCATCTAGTAGCGAATTGGATGGGTCAAAAATCGATACTGATGAAAACCAGATACCAGTTTGTAAATTCGGATTTACAAAAAATAATAATATTTAAAAAGTCATTATTCAGACTATTTTACTCAATGCTATGTGAATTTTTTCAACTTCCGAACTGTAAAATGAAATCGAATGAAAATTGCCGTTATACCATTGGCAATTTTTTATCATTAGAAAAAAGTTGTCTTTAAATACTTTCGGGTTTAAATAAAAAATTTTTGATCTAAATTTTTCTTCAATCGTCCTTATATCCATAGGATGTGGGGTGATTTTAAAATAATCAATAGCTCCCGTCAATTTAATGTCAACAGGTTCTGAAAATGGCTTAGTGATGGGAGAAATTTTTAATTTGTCCAAGATTTTTGTTATAGTTTTTTCAAATGAAAAAATATTCTGATACTCGCATATCCGAACTGTTGTATTTAAATTTTTTTCTACTATTTTCAATTTTGAAAAAAGACAGTTCTTTTTTTTATCGGAAATAATTCTAAAATTATTTAAAATTTTATCAAGCTGATTTAAATTTTTTATATTTTTATCCATAGATTTTAAAATGTTTAATTGTAGAAACGATTTTGATATAATTTCTTTATCGTCATCGATAATAGTTTCCATAACTGAAATTTCTTCATAGTCTTTGATATAACCAATCCATAACGAATACGGAATACTGATACGTTTAGAAAACCCTTGTTTTTTAAAATAAGTTATCGCATTGTTATCTGCACACGCGATTACTGATTTTGCCCCGAGTTTCCTAGCAATTTCCCTAATTCTTAACATCAACTCTTTTCCGAGCCCTTTTCCTTGCTCCGAAGTACTTATTGCCAGGAATACTAGTTCAATTATTTCTTTTTTTTTAAAATAACGATAACAACAGCCTCCTATTATTTTTATTTTTGAATTATTTACGCGCTCAATCGAGACGAGATTGTGTTTTTTGTCAAACATTAATTTATTCACATAATCAATAGGCATATTTGGCAACTGATTCGTGAATACTTTTCTCAGAGAAATTATTTTTAAAAATGATCTATACGAGCCGTCGTTAACTAAACGCCTTATAAAAAATTTTTTGGTTTTAATTTTTTTCAAAAAATCTAACCAATCTTTAATCGGGAAATCTTTTTTTTCAAATTTTTTTGCGAAGAAAAACTTTTTATTTTTATCACAATTCTTTCCGAGTTTCATTTTTTTTTTTAGATAAATATTTTTTCTAAAGTAAAAAAAAATGACAAATCCCATATTTAAAATTAAATATTTAAAGATTTAAATTTAAAAGTTTTTCTATTTCATATTATGGAAAATAAGCTCATTGACGACGTCGAAGACTTAAGCCTCTGGAGAACAAAAAAGCTTTTTAAAAAGCTTTCTCATGCTAAAGGCAATGGAACTAGTATGATATCTTTGATAATACCACCCGGCGACCAATTATCTAGAGTACAGAAACTTCTTACTGATGAATATGGCACAGCATCTAATATCAAATCAAGAACTAATAGATTATCCGTCTTATCTGCAATAACTTCTACCCAAAATAGATTGAAGTTATATCAAAATATACCAAAAAACGGGCTTATATTGTTCTGTGGAACTATTTTAGACGAAAATAATAAAGAGAAAAAAGTTACCTATGACATCGAACCTTTTAAGCCTATCAACACCTCTTTGTATCTATGCGACAACAGATTCCATACGAATATACTATTGGATCTGATTCAAGAGGAGCAGAAAATCGGGGTTATTATAATAGATGGAAAGGGAGTTTTGTTAGGTTTATTGATAGGTAATAGAAAAGAAATATTATATAAATTAAACGTGGATCTGCCCAAAAAACATGGGAGAGGAGGTCAATCTGCTGTAAGATTTGCTAGATTAAGAGTAGAAAAAAGAAATAATTTTCTTAAAAAAGTGTCTGAGATTTCAATTCAATATTTTATCCCCGATGGAAATAATGTTATAATATCTGGATTGATAATAGCAGGTTCGGCTGATTTTAAAAACAACTTAGGCTTATCGGATTTTTTTGATAATCGATTACAATCTAAAATATTAAGTTTTGTTGACATAGCATATGGAGGAGAAGCTGGTTTTAACCAAGCAATTGAATTAAGTTCGTATTTGTTAAAAGACTTAAAATTTATAAAAGAAAAAAAATTGTTACAATCATATTTCGATGAAATTTCTCGAGATAGTGGAAAATTTGTTTTCGGAATAGACGAGACTATCGAAGCTTTGGATGCGAGCATAATCGAAAAATTAATTATCTGGGAAAACTTTTCTCTTTGGAGGCTAACTGTCTTGAATAACAAAACAAAGGAGGAATTCGTCGTTTATTCAAAAAACGAAAATTTAGTTTCATCTGTATTTTACAAAAATTATAAAAGCAAAAATGATTTGATTATTTTAGAGAAAGAAGAATTAATCGAGTGGATTGTAAGGAATTATAAATTATATGGAGCGAGTCTTTTTTTTATTACCGATAGGACGATCGAGGGGACTCAGTTTATCAAAGGATTTGGAGGGATAGGAGGGATATTAAGATATTCATTGGCAGCTCCGGAAACATAAGAAAAAAAATTTATATTTTTATCAAATACGCTCTGTCGGGGAATCGAACCCCGGTCTCTTGCGTGACAGGCAAGCATACTAACCGCTATACTAACAAAGCATTATGTCAGAAAAGATATACTTCATAAATCAGAGTGAGCTAGAAACATCATAAAATGAAATGTCATAATATTTAAAATTGAATAGCCTTTTTATGTTTTTTTTAAAACCATTTATAAAACTTTTAAATCTAACATTAATTTTTTTTCAATAAACACATCAATTAGATCTTGAACAATAGCGCGAGTATATACAAAAAATAGTATTTATAATGTAAATAATATTAATACAATTGTTTCGGGTTTATTTAATTCAAAATATTATTATGAATACTGAAAAAACCTTGGCAGAACCGTCTCAAGGAATTAGAGTGATAAAAAAAAATATAAGAGAGGTTTTAGAACTTTCGAATATATTAAAAACATCATTGGGTCCTATGGGCAAAGATAAGGTGATCAGGAATTCCAGAAAAAATGTTACAATCACTAATGACGGTGCGACCATACTCGGAAAAGCCAGAATAAAAGGTGAAATAAGAAAGATGATAGCCGAATTATCAATGGCGCAAGATGATGAATTAGGAGATGGGACTACCGGAGTAGTGATTTTAACAGGAGCATTACTTGAAAATGCCGAAAAATTACTTGAATTAGGCATTCATCCCGCTAGGATTTGCGAAGGTTTCGAACATGCTAGTGATTTATGCATCTCTTACTTAGAAAAAATTTCGGAAGTTTTAAATCATAAAGATATGATATTTTCAAGTCTAGTGGACATAGCAATGACTGCAATGAACTCTAAAATAATTAACCGATCAAAAAAAATTTTGGCAGAAATATGCGTAAAGGCTGTCATTGCTGTGGCTGACCTAAAACGCCGCGACGTAAATCTTGATTTGATAAAAATAGAAGGCAAAATAGGTGAAAACTTGGAAAAAACTAATTTAATCAATGGTATTATATTGGATAAAGAATTTTCAAACTCTCAGATGCCTAAGAAAATAACAGACGCGCGTTTAGCTATACTGACTTGTCCGTTAGAGCCTGCTAAACCCAAGTCAAAGCATAAAATCGAAATTGAAGATGCGAAGCATTATGAAAAGCTCGAAAAGGTTGAACAGAATTATTTCAAAGAAATGATCAATCAATTGAAAAAAAGCGGTGTTAATTTGATAATATGCCAATGGGGTTTCGATGATGAAGCTAATCATTTATTATTAAGAAATAAAATTTCAGCTGTAAGATGGGCCTCTGGGTCTGACATAGAGCTTTTGTCAATTTCAACTGGTGCAAAGATTGTACCAAGATTTAATGAGTTAACGACAGTATGTATCGGGCATTCTGGAAAAATTACAGAAAGTAGTGTAGGTTCGAATCAAGATAGATTTCTAATAATCGAAGACTGTCCTGTATCCAATACTGTTACCATACTGGTCAGAGGCAATAGCGAATTAATATTGGAGGAGGCTAAAAGAGCAATTCACGATTCTTTATGTGCAATACGAAATCTTTTCAAAGACAATAGAGTTGTATTAGGAGGAGGATCCTCGGAGATGTCTTGCTCAAACTTTATTAAAAATATCGGTGAAAAAAGTCTCGGAGCCAAGCATTATATATTAAATGCATTTTCAGAGGCATTAAAAATAATTCCTTCTGTTTTGGCAGAAAATTCAGGATATTCTGCTATTGATACAGTATCGACTTTATCGATGATTCATGACAATGAAGGCGGTATTTCGTACGGGATCGATGGCAGTGGGTTTGGAATTGGTAATATGAAAAAACAGAAAATATTTGAAACATTCGCAAGCAAACAACATCAGATTCAGACTGCCACGCAGATGGCAAATTCTATCCTAAGAATAGATGATATGATTGATCTAAAAAAAAAAGACATTTGATTTATTTCTAGATTTAATTTCAATTATAAATTCTAGCTTTCTTTTTTTCATGACTGAAATATTGCGGGGGAGGGAACCATCTGTGATCTTTATTGGAATACAATAGTTTCTTGAGTTATATAAAGTAATATATAAATAGATTGCTGTTTTTATTTTTAATAAGTATGACTAGGGAGATAGTGACCTTTCAGATTGGAAAAACCGGAGTTAGTCTGGGGCATGAATTCTGGAAACAAATTTCATCAGAATTTTATATAAACCCAATTGGGAATCTCATAAAAAAAAAGGATGCGGGGGCTGGAGTTAAAGCATTTTTCAACGAATATAGGAGTTCTGTTTATAGACCTAGAACTATATTAATAGATCTCGAACCTAGGACTATAAATATTTTACAAAAAAGCACCCATAAACAGTTTTACGATAAAAAAAGTATTTGTATAGGAAAGAAAAATATTGGGAATAACTGGGTTACTGGTTTTAATCAAGCTTTTGACAATTCGACTGAAATCTCTGACATTATAAGAAAAAATATCGAAAGGTGTGATACCTTAGGCGGATTTAATTTTTTTCATTCGATAGGAGGAGGGACTGGATCCGGTACCACATCTCAACTACTAGAATTACTTGACCAGGAATATCCGAAACAATTTAAAAATTTATATTCTATAGCACCTAATCAAAATGAAACTTCTGACATCGTGGTACAACCGTATAATTCAATATTGACGATTAGATGGCTTATACTGTATTCCGACTGTGTTACATTTTTCGAGAATTTTTGTTTTGAAAAAATTATTAATCAGGAATATAACGATGAAAAAATTTATTTAAAGCATATAAATACTTTGATATCAAAAGTAATAACAAATTCGTTATCACACATCGCATGTCAAGATTCATTTAATTCTAAAATTGAAAATTTCATGGCCGCGATGATACCTATTCCAAATCTTCATTTTCTATTTACTGGAATATCTGATTTTTTAATTCCCGGAAAAATGGGACCAGTGAAATATAAAAAAAAAAAAATCTATGACGTTTTAAAAAATTTTTCCCTCGATCTTAGCCTTGAAAACGGACAAGTTTTAAGCATGTCTCATTTTACTAATGAAGATGTGAAAAAAATACATAAGTCGTTTAATTTTGAATGTGTTTATAAAAATGAAAATATTAAGTTTATAGATTGGATGCCTGTACCTTTTCAGAATTTTCATGTTAAAGCACTTAAAAATAAAAAAAATCAAATTGAAGATTTTTGTTTTTTGAATTCTTCATGTATTAAAACCTTTTTCAAAAAAACCTTGTTTAAATACGATCTTCTAAAAAAAAGAAATGCATTTCTTACCAACTTCCTAATAGAATTTGACACTAAAGACGGGATGGAACTGTTCGAAGAAGCAGAAGAAAGTGTTAAAAATTTGTTAGACGAGTATGAAAATTTCGAAAAAAATCCTTATTAATTTGTTAATTACAATAAAAATAATTGAAAATCATATAATTTTATTTTTCAAAATAAACACGTATCGATTAATTTCTTTCTAGTTATAGAAAGCATTCTAATCTTTGTTAAAGTTTGATTTTACATGATAATCGTCTTTAGAAAAAAAAATACTTTTCTTTTTCCTAAAGACGAAATGATCTGTTTGTCCGAATATAGCGGATTTTTTGTTTATCATTTCTTTCAAATTATTTACGAATAACTCTCCATACCAGTTTTTTAAATAATTATTTAAATATCTTATATATTTCAGTAAAGATTCTCCCAATAAGTTTTTGAAGCCAGAGTTTTTTTTCTTTGAAAAATTCGAATTTTTAAAAATATATTTGATAAAAACAATATATTGGGTATTTCTATTATTAACGAGGCAGTCGAAAAAACCAGATTTAGGAAATAAAAGGCGATTTTCATGATTCCATTTTAATAATAAAAACTTTTTTCTTATCATTAAGAGTTTACTTTTTTGTTTACTTTTTTGGGCAAAAATTTTTTTGGCACAAAGTCTATTTAATTTTCTATCTTGTTTCATGTTTCTTTTTTTCAATAGATTCAGAAGCCATCGTTCCAAAAAATGGCCAATCAATGTTATTTCATTTTCATCTTTTCTGGTAATCCCAAGCATAAATTTCAGATTATAAAGAATAGCTTTATTTGAGATCTTTCTGATCAGATTAAAACTTTTTATATTCGCACTATCAACATCTAAATCCCCATACGAGTTGGAGTAAAATTCATTATCATATTTTATTTCATGTAGTTTTTCGAAGGCAATCATTTTTCTTAAACTAAACAAATTTAATTTGTTTTTAAAAAAATCCGAATAGAATAAAGTCAAACACGCTAATTTTGATCTGAATTGAAATAAAAGATTGTCATCGTGTTTACCAGAACTTTCTTTATAAATTTTGCTTTTGATATATAAACCTATAATAATGGGGTTGTTAAAGAAATCAGAAGTATTTTTAGAAAAGAGAAATCTTTGGCTAATATATTCCAAGGATTTTTCCAAGTTAAGGTCTATAATAAATCTAAGTAAACCTGTGGTCATAATTCTACTATCTAGTAAAAAAGGTTTTTGGTTTTTCGAAAAATAACTTCCACTTAGAATATTAAATGTATTTTTAAAAAAAATACTAACGAAGTTTTTTTTCTTTAAGATTCTATTTTCTAATACAAAAATTAGCAGTATTTTTTTTTCGTTTTCTAATGAATGTAATTTTTCGATGCATCGCAGGCATTTTTTAAATTTTACAATCATATTAAAATAAAAATCATAACATCTTCTGTTTCCATGGTATACAGTAATATTTTGTAAGTTGATTTTTTTATTAAAAAAATTTTTAGTTTCATTTATTCTGTTAAACTTTTCATAAAATTTTTCGATCCCGCGAAGATGGTCCCGTTTTATCCAAGCATCTGAATTTGCAATTAATAGATTATAAAACGCAAGCAAAAAGTCCCCGTCATTCTGACTCGGTAAATAACAATTTTTGTCAGAATTTTCTTTCATTAGATTTCTTTCATTAATTGAATTTAATTTAAACAAAATTTTTTGCTTCAGACTCATTGTTTTTTGAAATAATTCACACTCTTTTTTCCGAGTTTTAAATAAAATTCCCAATGAAGCCCAGTCTAGTCTTAATAACTTTGAAAAAATACGAAAATTTTTTTTTTTGATAAAAATGAGTATAATCCTGTACAATATCAAAAAAGAAAAATCTCTGTCACCTCCTGTACTTTGTAATCTGTAAATAATAAGAATAAGACTTTTCACGCAAGTTTCTCTTATGTTTTTAAAAACTTTCGTAATTTTATCTAGAAATAAATTCACAAAATCAAAAGAAAAATGTGTCCCGTTTCTGAAAATAGGTATTACTTTTGACAGAAAAGTTAGATGAAAACATTCATTAGATTCTGATTCAAAATTTTTCAAAATAAAATAAAATAATTCGGAAAATATAGATAATTTATTTAACAATGATTTGATACTCATTGATCCTAAAAATAAAATAAACAAATTACCGAGCTTTTTGGTAGAAAATATATTATATTTTACCAGAGATGTGACATTTTTTAAAAAATAGTGCACAAAAATTTTTTTTAAAATTATTTTTTCCAAATTATTCAAAATCAAGATGAAATGATCCATACTGTAGGATACGTTTTTTGTTGAAAGAAGACTTTTTGTATATTTCATGTTTTTTTTTATTAAATTATAAATATATCTTTTATTTATTTTTTTATATTATTTGATCCGATAAATCTAGTTATACGAGGCTGGTCGGTTAAGATTTTTCTTTTCGTATTCTCAAAAATTCTTCTTCGTGATGTATTTATTTGATCAAAATTTTCAATAAAACAATTGTTTGAAACATAATAACCAATTCGCAATTTTTCTACGGATTCGAATTTTATTATTAATAAAAGTATCGTCACCCCGATAATTTCATCAACGCATACATTGTTGAAATTTGGAGGCGGTATACTCACTTTAACTTTAAATCTGCCAATCTTTTCTCCAGGTAATTCGATTATTTCTAACTCTTGGTCTTTTTTATCATCTATCGGAGATATTACGTAAACAAATTTTATCTTAAAACCTTTAGAGTTAAAACAAACCTTTCAATCACGGTAATAGAAAAAATACTTACTTTCTTTTAAAATATGTTTTATTTCATAAAATATTTCAAACTCAAAATCCGAATCAATAGAAGTGTCATTGTTTAGAATTTTTACCGACAATATTTCGAAACAATTACTTTCTTTCATTGATTTGACAAATTCGTTTGAATTTTTTTTCTCCAGGTTTAATATTATTTAAATTAAATTTAAAAAGCGACTCTATTTTCGAATAATTACTCCAAAATCCACTTTTGCTTTTATAATAATCCATAGGGAAATTAGAAATTTTCCATTTCGTTAATCCTAATATTACCGATATTTCGAATGTAGTTAAAATAGATTTCTTGAAACAATGACTCCAGTCTAAACTAAGACGTGGGCACGCAACTTGAACCCATGAACCAATGAATTTTTTGCCTATTATTTCCAACTTGTCAAAATTTATTTCTCCCATTATTGCAATCGCGAAACTCACCTGGCTTTTACTATTGAGATCTAGTAGTCTTTTTTGAAACAATGTACCAGATTGCCGGCCTAAAGAACTTAGAATATAACCAAAATTTTCTCTATTTTTTAGAGAATTTTTGAGACTTTTTTCACGCTCGTATAATAGATGAAGAGTCTTAAAACCGACTATACTTAAAGTCTTGCAGTAAGGATTGAATTGTAAAAAACGTCCGTTAAAATTAGAAATTATAATACTTTCTAGATGAAACCTACCGTCTCCTAAATATAAAAAGGTATGAAAATTTTTTTTTTCATAACCCGTGCAGCCTAGAACTTCTCCTGGAGATAGAGGTCGATTGTTTTTAGGTATAAAAAATTTAAAATAAGCACATGTATTTTTCTTTATATGTTTTAATGTTGACACGAATTGTATGGTCGATGAAAATAAAATTTTATTTTTTTGAAGAAAGAAATAGCATTTCAAATTTTCAGTTAAAAAAGAAAAGTCAAATTTTATCTCCAAAAAAATATACATTATAGGAATAAAGCAATTGGAAACAGGAACCAGGCAACTGTGGCCATAGTGAATTAGCAAATCGAAGCCGATTGCTTCTCCCATAGAATCTTCGATACAACACGCCCCATATGTAATCGTGTTAGAAATAGAAATTCTTTCAATAACATTCATCGAAACAGTAAATATTCGGTTCAGTATTCTGAAGAATACGTGAAAACCTTCTGGGAATTGGAACATTATTTTTTTAAATTTCTTAGATTTAATTCTTTCAATGCTTTTGATTATTTCGAAATTAACATTTGACGGCAAAGATTTGATTTCCCAATTCAAAAAAATTAATTTTTTAAAATTTTCTAGTTTTCTATATTTTTCATCCAAAGAAAATTTAAAAGGTCTCGATAAAAACTTATATTTCCCAGAACATGAGACATTGTATCTAATCTTCAAATCAAAGCTAGTGTAACACCAATCTTTTAATAACATTTTCGAAAAGCTCTCCCGATATATTCGAATGTATTGATTAAATATAATGATATTAATAATATAATAATGTTAATTAATTTTATCTTAAATTGTATTATTAACAGAATAATCATATATATACTGAATTAATTTGAAGAATAAATCTTTTTCTAGATTAAAAAAACTAATTTCCCTTGATTCAGACTTATTGTCCATATGTTTAGAGATTCAAAAAAATCAAGACATTCTATCAATTCTGATCTACCAAATCCTTTTGATTTTACAATCTTTTCGATTAAAAATAGATCTAGTGTCAAATTATTTTTTATATAGCTTATATTTCTTATTAAACTGTATATTTTATTGTAGACAGATTGAAGAGGCACCGACTCTTTTTTGTTGTTACTACTCGAAAAGTTGTTTTTACTAGAATCAATGAGTCTAAATGTTTCCAATAAATCTTTTTTCGAAACTAACTTTTGGAATCTCAATTGAGCCAATGATATGCTTATCCGAAAGACGGTAAAAATATAATTGACGTTGTGAATACCCATTCGCCTTTTTTCTTGTCGAAACTCGGAAACAACATAATTATATGTTACGAAATCAAATAGTTGAGAAGGAAAGACCGTCTTGATCTTTGATGCCTCTGATAGATATGATTTAATGAATTCTTTTTTTAATACATTCATCTGCCCATCTTTTTTAAATAAATAACGCTCAGTTATTTTCTTGGCTATTTTATAATCCGTTTTTACAGTGTCGTGACTTTCTAAAAAAAATATCAAATCAAATTTTTGGTAAAATTTTAATTGTTCATGTTTTTCATAGTGAAAATTTTCTAAAAAACTATTTCCATCATCAATCGAAGCCGTTGCGATCAGAGTGCTTTCAGGGGGATTTTTTAACAGATTTTTTTTTGGTAAAATAATTTGTTTATCCAATATTTGATTAAAAATTTTTCTTTTTTTTATCGAAAATTTGTCAATTTCATCTAAACACAACAGATTATTGTTTAAAATTTTATAGTCTTCGAGGTCATTTGAATTGAATACATCCTCCTGGTCACTTTCATCTAGTTTTTTATCTTCTTCTAAAACATACGATGGGCATATAAACTGTCCTTCGGAAAGAATCTCTGAAACAAATTTCAATAAACTAGATTTTCCAGTGCCATTTTTACCAAGAAATAATATATGGGTTTGTTTTCTTATAGCGTGATTCAGCGACTTATTCTCATTGAATATCGCTAGTAACGATAATAACAAACCTTTTTTCAGGTCTATATTTCCATAAATTTCAGGCGCTATAGAAGAAGCTAATTTTTGATATAGATTAGAATCCCCGCAAAGCTCGATTATATTTATAACATTACTCGCTCTCAAATGATTATTATTGATTTTTTTTTTTTCTAGAAAAAATGTATTAAAATAAAGAGGTGTATTATATACCTGTTCAGGGTCATTTACAGGATTATTTAAAGTCAGTATACCTCCTATACGAATGGATTCTCCGATAAAAAATTTTTGTACATTTTCTCCATTAATCAATACTTTTAGTTGTTTAAAATAATTTTCTCTCGTTTCATTATTTTTTTTTAAACTGATTTCTTGAAATTTTTCAAAAAAACTCATCCCTAAATTAATAAAAACTTTATTATTCAGTGTAGTTTTTCTACAATTTTTAGAAGGACAGTGAAACAATGGTTTGAATTTTTCATATTTTATCTTTTGATAAATTTTAATTTTGCAAAAATTACACGAATATACTGCTTCTCTGAGAACTATTTTTATCGGATTCTGTTTAAAGATTTTTCCTGTGATATAAGAAAATTTGCCGATTGACTTCATCTCCAACTTTGATATACAATTACAAACAGTTTCGCCGCCGGGCACAAGTATTATTTGGTAAAAATTTTTTTTATTTATTTCTTTTCTAGAAATTTGTTTGTATAGAAAATTTGATTGTTTTTCTGTGAAAGTTCGAATTAGCGTTTGTATTATTTCATCGATAGATTCTCTTAATATTTCTAGAAATCTTTGTGTATTTGAAAAGGCATGGTATTTCAATATTTTACTGGGGATTTTTTTTAAATCATTATATTCAAAAACAAATTTTCGACCTTCTTTGTGTATGATATTTTGGATTTGCCCGTGATATTTATTAATTTTTTTATTTCCGGTTTTTTCTAAAAAAAAGAAATTCTCCTTTTCACTCGGTAAATCAAGAATGAATTTTTTTAACAAATCTTTACATTCGTTTAAGTTCATCGAGTCGGAATTTAAAAATATTAATAAAAAAAACAACTGTCTTTTATTTAATAACGAATTAGGTTAAATTTTTTTTTCCTTATTGATATTACCGGAGTTTCTGAAATTTTCGCCACTCTTCTCATCAAATCCTTATCGCAGGTCGCAACTGTAAAAAAATTTTTATTTTTTATAAAATTTAATATACAATCGTCTGCATACACGATCGATGAAGGGTGTAAACATCCTAGTTTTATGATTTTTTCCTGACGTAGTAACTTTAAAGCAAGCCTGAATCTTGTGCCCAACTTTTCAAGTTCAAACAGTATACATTCGGTTACACAGATAATAAATTCCGAATTTAAACATTTGGATATACCATCGAAAAGATCTATCTTATTTTTTAAAGCAAAATAAGCAAAATTAGTGTCGATCAGGACCATCTTGGGAGTGTTTTTATAATTATTAAGACCTGAAATATCATTTAGAGTTTTATCCAGACGATTCATATTTTTTTTTTTTATAACAACAAAGGTCTTGTGGTCTAGCGGTTATGACATCTGACTTTGAATCAGAAGATCGCGAGTTCAATCCTCGCCAAGACCTACCTGTAAAAAAAGTAGATTTCATTGTTTAAATGATTTTATAGTAAGAAACCTGTCAAACTAATGTTTAAATATACAAGTTCGCTATGATAATTTTTTGCAGATTAATAAGATTTACGATATCCTCTTGTTACAATTTTATAAAGATTGGAAAAATTAACATAATTGTTATTTTTATAAAAGTTGTTTATATAATTTTCACCATTCGTATGGTTATTTTTCATTAAATATTTTTTTTTTTCATTGCAATATTTTTGTCTAGGAATTTGTTCCAAAAATTCTAAAATTTCTTGTTGTAGGGGGCGATTGTTTGAAACAACATTAATGTTAAAATTTTTGTAAAAACCACCAAATTTGATCATGACCATTTTTTTCGAGACAGGCGGGGTCGGTTCACGGGTAAAATCGTTCTGAATCTTTACTATTTTACCAAGTAGATAAGTATTTTTGTTGTTTCTAGAACGTTTTATAGCGATTCTACAGTAATAACCAGACAACTTTCTATTATCTGATTTTGAAATAATGTGTTCTGTTAATTTATTTCTTGAAATAATTAACATTTTATTAAATTTATTCCACCTTGTCAATAAAAACTCGCTATTGTTACTAAAATTCATTAAACTTTAAAATGACAAATGACGGTGCTTATTTTAAAATGTTTTATTTACCTATCGACTAAAAAACAATTCCCTGAAAATGTTTTTTATAATAAAAAAAATATAAAAGTAAATCATCTATGTATATATATTACTTATTTTTTTAATAATTTTGACAATAAAAAATTTATTTTTATACAAATCTTGAAACAAGACTTCATGATAGAAAAGTCAAAAGGTCTACGAAAATTTATCAATACCTTTTTTTTTTTGTCAATGATTCCACTTATTTTTTTATTTAATAACATATTTACAATCAAATATTTTACATTTTTCCTCGACACACCGTTTATCAGACTAATGTCTAATAATGAAATTCTAATATAGTTTTGTAGAATATCAGAAATATTTTTCTTTAGTATTTTAAAGTATATCTCGATCATTTTTGCGTTGAAAATTCTATGTATACAAAGCCTCGATTTTTTGCTTAGAATCAGTAATTCCAATCCAGTTAAATCATTGTGCATTAGACAATTGGCCAAAAAAATAATTGATTTCACAGACATGTTCCCCGATAATGTCTTTGAAATACACGACGATTTCATGATCATATAATTATTATTGATCATCATAGATAATACCGATGCTTCAAAGATTAGAATCGATATTTTTCCTTTTATTAGAGAAATGTTTTCATATGCTTCAAAAAAAAAAGAGCTGGCCTTAGGCATTTCATTTTTTTTAACAGACATTATTCCTTGATAAAAATAAAATTTTGCCATATCTCGTTTTTTAATTATTTCTTTTTTGATTATACTGTGTATTTTTTGAAAATAAATTTTCCCTTTCTCGAAATTGTTATTGTAAGAAAAATTTTGAATTTTTTTAAGATAGATTCTAAAAATTTGATTTTTTGTTATTTTCTTTTCCAAAAGAATCTGGTTATAATACAGATTAACAATTTTAAAATTATTAGACAATGTTAAAAAATCGAACAAATTAGATACATAAAACTTTTCTAAAAAAATTTTCTTTTCTAACAATATCAAAAAAAGAAATGATACTGGATAGATTTGTATTTTTTTTTTAAAATCGTTAGCCTCATAGACGACTTGATCTTTTTGCGAATACAAATCTCTAAAAATACCGAATCTCGATAAATCAGCTTCGTCTAAAATTTTTGAAGACCTCTTAAAAATTCCTAATAAACTAAATTCATTTAAAAATTTATAGAATTTTTTTTTGTCGTAAGTTTTATAAAAAAAAGTGGTACGAGTCCTTTCTTCGATTGAAACAGGAGTCTTCATGTTTTTCGGATAATCTAATATATTAATTTAAAAACACACATCAGTTTAGAACAAAAGCATATTTATTAATAAAAAAATGTATTACTATCTTAACGACATGATTCCGATTTGTTTATATGAAAAAAAATTCAAGGGTATAAGTTTAAAAAAAAGCTTAACTGAATTTCTAAATTCCGAAATTTTTTTAAAAAATTTAAAAAGAAAAAATATTAGAAACCATCGCAGGAAAATATCTGAATCAATGTTAAATACCGAATTCATGCTTAAACACGGAGAAAAGATTTCATCTTTAATAGAACTATATATTCTAGAAAAAAAAATTATAAGAAATTTTGATTTTTCAGTAACATTATCGAGATTTGGCGTTTTTAATCAACCTTATGATTATAAATCAATCTCTGTATCATTTAAAGCCTTGTCAGAAAGTAAAGCCATTTATCAAAATGATTGGATTGGAAAAACGAAGATTTCTCTATCCCTTTTCTTGTACAAAACTCGTAAGTGGAAAAAAACTTATGAAATATTAAGTTCATTAAAAAATGATAAGCTGGAAAGAAAGATAAAAAATAGAAAAGACGCGGATTCGGTAAACCTATTGCATATATTAGAAATTCACAGAAATATAACATTATATTTAAAAAAAGAAAAATTAAAAAAAATCCGAAAATCTGAATTCAGAAAACAGAGTATGATCATAATTAAGATTGAAAAGTTTTTAAAAAATAATATTTCTAGAAACTTTTTTTTTAAATTAAGCAATTTAATTTCGCTCATTAAGCACGAGAAGGTTTATGCATCTAACATTTTTTATCTGGTTAAAGTTTTGAAAAAATTTTTGTTTAACGATTTAGATAAAATCTGGTCAAAAATGACAATAATAGATTTTTTACAATTTTTCAATTTTAACAAAGGGAAATACGATTTGTTATAAATTAAATAGATCCAATAATTGTTCAAATTTTAATTATTTTGTTATTTATTATATTTTTAATTTTCCACGAACAGTGCCTAATTCAAAATTAAAAATGTTCCCACATTAAGTTTGAATATCGAATGAAAAATTCAACAGTAATTTTAAAACATATAAATAACTTAGAAAATACACTAACTTTAAATAAAAATAATTAATTTTAAATTAAGCAATTAATTAAATGAGATTATTTCGATAGAATTATCTGAACAAAAATTTGCGAGGAATTTATTCATGAATTATTTTTTTTCTCTTACATTAATTTGTTATCTTAAATACCATTTGTTATTAAAAACATTGCTTTAAGAATGTTCATAATTTCACGTATAAACTTAATTGATTATTCTTCTGGCCTATTGGCTTTGATCAAAGTGTAGTATCTGTTCTTTCCAGACTGAAATCTGGACATCGGGCATTTCCGATCAACAATTTTTTAACAATTAAAACAGTTTTTTTTTAAATTTCTAACACTTCTTAATTAAATCAAATTAAAATTTGTCTTTTAATTATTTAAATTTATAATAATTTGTTAATTATCAAATTTCAAATTCGTTCTAAAAATAAATCAGCAGCATTTTATTCAGCTTTGTATTTCAACAGAACACCGTTAGATCCTAACGCGAAACCCAACTTTGAATTGAAAAATTTAATTTTATATAAATTGGCTGCAAGTTTCTCATTGTCTTGTTTTTCCCATGATTTTCCGCCGTCTAAAGATTTGTATAAAGTACCTCCTCCACATGCTACCCAAAGTTCCTCTTTGTTCCTGTATGCAACGTCTAGAATACCATATCCTCCTGTTTTTATATTTGAGTTGGTAAATTCAAAACTATTTACTGATTCAAAATCAATTTCTTTATTTGCAAAACTTAAACCTCCTCCTTTTGTCGACATCCAGACACCTTTTTTCGAATCTCCTTCGATAAATCCCATAGCTTGAATTCTCCTTGAAGTATCTCTTGCCCTAGGAATCCAGAATTCTTGCCCAGGTTTCCATGTCAGAAAAAAATTTCCTCTTCTAGAAATAGCTAGATAACTACCGTCATTATCTCTTATTACTCCGATTATACTTCCGGTAAAATAGGAAGCACCGGATATTCCACTTGAAATTGTTCTATTCAAAGTAGAATCTATCGTTTCTTTCACCTGCGCTTTCCAATTCCTACCGCCGTTATCTGTAAAATAGACAGCGCCAGATGAAGTTGTCATTTCTGCCATGTCAGGTCCTAGTGCTACGATTAAAGTTGGTTCCCCTGGAAGCTTAGGAGATATAGGAACTCTTAGCCACGATTTTCCTCCATCTTTTGTATGAAGCATTATAGCTGGCTTTCCTATTACCCATCCATCGTTACCGGAAAAACTTATATTTTCAAATCTATACGTCAATTCTTCATCGGGATCTAGATTTGCAAAAGCACGTGGTACCCATGTTTTTCCTCCATTGACAGTTTCTAAAAAAGTTCCTTTTGCTCCAACCAGCCAACCATGGTTTGGATCGTCTTTAACAAAATCTAAATCAAATAAGACTGTGTCAATTGGTAAATCAACTTTTTCCCAGTTCGAAGAGTTTTTAGCCGATGCTCCGACTGAAGAATTATTTAAAAAAAATCCAGTTCCTATTGTCATTAAATCAATAAAATTTTTTCTCGAAGGAAAATTTTTATCATTCGAAGAACATGATAAAGTTTTTATAACTTTTTCATTTCTTATATTTTTTTTGTTAATATAATAATCATTTTTTAAATTTAATTTATAGATGTTATTCGTAATAAACGCCATAATTAATTAAATATACAAATAAAGTTTTAACCACTTTCGGTACTCTTTTTTTTTTAATACTCCCGCGACGAGGATCGAACTCGTGATCTTCTGGGTTTTTTGATTGAACACTGTTTTATAACCAGACATCCTAACCACTAGACCACGCGGGATTAAATGTTTAAATTTAAAAATATATATTGTCAAATTGTGTTAGGGATACCAGGTTCAGGCAAAACAACATTCTGTAACGTAATAGACGATTTTGTTTCTAAAACTGGCAGAAATTCTGGGATTATTAATCTTGATCCCGGTTGTTATCAAAAAAATGTAATATTCAAAGCAAATATCTGCGACATTATGCACATGAATGAAATAATCTCAGATCTACATCTTGGTCCAAACGGCTCGATATTATATTGTTTAGAATATCTATATAAAAATCTAGGATGGTTGGAAAAAAAAATAAATTTAACTTCTTCAGATTCTAAGCCTATTTTTATTTTTTTTGATTTTCCTGGTCAAATAGAATTATATACTCATCGTAAAACTATTAAAAATATAATTACACGAATGCAAAAACAAGAAATAAATTTAAATGGGGTCATGATAACAGACTACTTTTTTCTCACAGATCATACTGTAAATTGTCTATTATCTTTAACAAATTTGATGATAATGTTAAATATAGAGCTGCCGTTTATAAATTTGCTCAATAAGTTAAATTTATTGAATAAACAGGTAAAAAAAACAGTCTTTTTTAATATAGCCAATAACTCTAGCATATTCTTACAGAATTTGCGTATTCAGAAAAATTCATTTAATTGGTCCTTTAAAATTTTAAAAAATTTACAAAATCTTACGGAAGATTTTGTCCAAGTAAGACCTTTTCCTTTTGATTTTAATTCCAGTTCTGATCTGGAAAAAATATTGAAAAAAGTTGTAGGTGGAGATTTTTCGTATCAATGAAGCTTGGAGATATCTTATAATTACAAGTTAATATAGTTAAAATTAAATAAACATTTTTTTGAATTATTAACATGAGTCGATTCGACATCTCTTTAGTATGGAAGCCACGGGATATTTCGAGAATGCAATTTTCTAATTTAAAAAATACTTTATACATAGGAAATCTTTCTTATTCAGTTAAAGAAAATAGGATATGGTCTCTTTTTAAAAAAGTCGGTGTCATTAAAAGAATAATCATGGGTTTAAATAGATATACTTTCACTTCGTGCGGATTTTGTTTCGTGGAATTTTTCAACAAACGTGACACTGTTTATGCTTTTTCATATCTAAATGGGATAAAGATTGATACTAGATTTCTCAGAATTGATATTGACGAAGGCTATAAAAAAGGGAGGCAATTTGGCAGGGGAAAAGATGGAGGTCAGATGATAGACAATCTGCAGTTTATTAAAAAAAGCAGAAGAACTTAATTAAAGATCTTTATTTAAAATGTCTGATTTCGCCTTGCCGCGAACTTTTTTTGCTCTATTTTTCATTTCTTTTCTTTGTTTACTTGAACTTTTATCAGTTTTGACTAATGCATTACGGTTTAATCTGAACCCGGTTTCTAATTTTCTAGCACTACTGACATCGTAATAAATAAAACCAAATCCTGTGCTGCTATTACCGCCAAATTTCGTTTGAAACCCGAATAAAAAAATTACCGACGGGTCTTCTATCTTAAAAATTTCAGCTAATTTATCGCGGATTTCAATTTTAGGAATACTATGACTATTATGATGAAGTATTTCAACGATCTTTTTTTTTAAGAAAGTTTTAGATATCTTTAGTTTATTTTTTTTATTAAATAGTAAATACTTACGAATTGTTTTCGTTTTAACAACGGATTGTCTTTGACTTTCTTAGTTTGTATTTTGAAATTCAAATTTGACATTTTTTAATTATATAAAAACCTATGATAAACTGATACTACTTTAAAAATCAATTAAAAAAAATCTAACATTATTTTCTCGAAAACGTTTTTAAAAGTAAAAATAACATATTTTCTACTCTTTCCAAAAATAGTTCACGATTTGGTAAACTATATCCACACCTCAAAAAGGTTATTTCCCATATCAAGATGCTAATTTGCTTTTTGATGATTAGAAATTCTTTGTCATTTAAACTTTTCTCAAAAACTTTTAATAAATAACTTTCTGTATTTAATTCTAAAATTTTTGAAAATATTGAAATTTTCCTAAAAGAATCAAATCCTGATTTATTTCTATCTGTTAAATGATTTTGTAAACTCATAGGGGAACCGAATTTTGTTAATTTAAAAGTAGAAATAATTTCGATACGGTCTGCTGAGTTTTTTACATCAAGAATTCTATCCACCAAAAGAACCTTGAACCAAGTTAATATTTTTTTGTTAGAAAAATTTTTCATAAAATTTTTTTCATTTAAATACAATTCTTGCGTCTCGATGTTAACAAATGTCACTTTTTTTTTATCAAATTTATCCTGTAATTTTTCAAAAATCTTTAATAAAAATTCATCGTTCTCGTTTAATAACAATAAAACTTCTTTTTTTTCTGATTTATACTTTTTCAAATTAGGATTATCGTGAGATATGGATTCCGGATTTACATTATGATAATAAATCACCTTTTCATTATCGGCATTTTTTTCGAGATATCGCATCAAAGTAATACCTTTAGTTTTAGATAAAGTGGAAAAAAAGGTAATCAAATGAGCCCATTTTAAAGAATTCTTTTTGTCAAAAAGAGCAATTTTTTTAATCGAATTTTCAAAGTTTCTGCTGAAAAAATGAAAACTGTAATTTTTATTTAAAAAAATAAACGTCAACGAGGTTATGATTTTTTGTATTATTTTTTTTTTATGAATTTTTGAATAGCTATTTTTGAAAAATTTTTTATTTAAATAAAGTTCATTTTGAAAAAAAATTTCGGCGAATTCATCACATTCTTTACACAAAAAGTTCGAAAAGTTACCAGAATTTTTGTCAGAAATCATATTCTTTCTAATAAAAATAATAACACTACGACCACCGTTCTTTTCTTTTTGGAAATGTATCACCCCCAACGGCGATTCCCATTTCTTTTTAACATCTTGGTAGAAAAAGGCATATTCTTTTTTAGTCAGAATTCTATTTTCGATATTGAAAAAAATTAGTTTTTCGTATTCATTGGCCAGTGAATTCACTTTAACTGGATTTAATTTCAAAGTTTTTTCCGATTTTTTGTTATAAAGATAAATTGAATACGGATAATGCCGGGAATAAGAGGCAATGTTTTCTAACAAATCCTTATCGTTTTTAAATTCAAAAAAGTTTTTATCCATTTTCATGATAAAACTGTGAAACCTTTGTCTATTCGTCTGTTTTTTAATTTTGTTTATAACAAGTCCTTGTTTTCTGATAAGTCTATATTCCAAAAAAAATTTCGAAGCTTTGTATCGGAATTTAACCTTTAAATCTAATCCCGCTTTTAAAATATTGCTAAAATTTAAAAATATATTTTCTAAGTATATTTTTCTCCCCGAGTAAGAATTATAATTAAACGTTGTAATCTCGTCATCGATTATGTTTAAAAAATATAATAAATTTAAAAAAAATAGCTTCTCTAAATCATTCCTATTCTTTATTGTCACGAAAATTTTATCATTTTTCAATAAATAAAAAAATATAAAATTTCTTTTCATGAACAGTTCATTTCCAAATACAGACTCTTGTGTGGCCAAAATCAAAGTTTCTTTGATAAAAAAATTTTTGGAATACACTTTCTTTTTCAATAGACAATCGAAGACTTTTGATCTATCGTCATACTGTTCTTGGGCTTTTGAGATAAAAAATTTCTTTTTAAATCGATTACTTTCAATATTATTTCGCCCGACGTGATAAAATTTTTTTCTCAAAATAATGATTTTCTTTCCTAAATTATATAGAAATAATTGATTTGCCCTCATTAACTTGAATAAAAAAAGTTTCATCAGATTAAACCTAGATCAATTTTGATTTAAATTATGATAGCTATAAAAAATTTGTTTGTAAACGTGATAGAACCGCAGTTAGAAAACTTTGGGAAATTTAAAATTCTGAAATGGGGTTTTAATATTATCGAAATATTAACATCTAGTCAAGTTTTTGGTACAATTTACGATAAACTGAGATTCAGAGTTGGTGATAAAACATATTGTTTTGCATACGGAAGTGTTTCTAGATGCAATTACGGTGTTCAGATGAGTCTTATAGGCCTGCTTATCGGGCTTTATACAATGTCATTGGAAATTTTTTCAAACTATACAGTGATACCTCTTATAATGAAATGGGGTGAATTGGAATTATGCGCATTCAAAATCGGGTTATGGCTTATCACCGGAAAGACATTGGATAGATGGTTTATCAAAAAATTTGATAGTAAACATAAAAAAGGAAATGGGCATTATATCGACAGGATGAATAAACTAAGGAGGATGAATAAAATGATTGGCGATGATGTTAGAAATGTAAGAAAGATGTGGCGATATACACTGTTTATATTATTATCATCGTTTGTCATTATAATACTCGAAAGGAGAGAAAAACGTAAAAAAATAGATGAAAAATTAAATAATTAAATTAATTTTTTTCTGCGGCAACCCGGGTATTATAAATATCGAACCAGGGACCTTTAGATCTTCAGTCTAACGCTCTCCTTCAGTTTTCAACTGAGCTATTACCGCTATGATCTAATGAAAATAACTTACATAAAGAACTAAATCCTCTGTTGTCAGCATTTCTCAACAAATTGCCCGCATCACAGTTCAGAGGGCTATTTGGCTCAGGATTTGATAAAAGAATTAATATTGCCCTACACGAATTGATTAAAGTCCATGCAGGAGTCCAATTTTGTTTTAATATATCAAGGCAAATTTCTCCTGTTTTGGGATGAATATTCGGGTGAAAAATTCGACTTTTGAATAAAATTTCCGGAGGAGTTAATGGATATGTTGTAGAAATTTTTATCAAAATGCTGAATTTGCAATTTTGAAAAGGAGTAGCAAAAGGGCCTATTATTTCTCCTTTCCATTGATATAGATTTTCTTCATCTGGAAACAAATTTACGTTCGAATCTTTTTCCTTTTTCAGCTCTGCAAATTCTTTGAGTAACCGCTTATAAGCTGTCATTAATAGGCCACAGACCACTATTGAAATAAATGGGTAGAGTAATTAGATCTCAGCGAAAGGGCTCTGGTGGAATCTTTAAATCTCACACTGCAAAGAGAAAAGGGAAACCTCAGCTTAGAATTTTCGATTATATAGAAAAATGTGGATATGTAAAAGGCGTTGTTAAATCGATAATTCACGATCCAGGGAGAGGCGCTCCTCTAGCTTACGTGCAATTTAGAAATATCTATAAATACAAAAAAGTAATATCAAAATTTATTGCAGTAGAAGGAATGTATACTGGACAATTTATATACTGCGGAAAAAAGGCAAAATTAATGATAGGAAATGTTTTAACGTTACAATCTGTCCCCGAAGGCACCATTTGTTGCAACGTCGAGGCTAAAGAAGGTGATAGAGGAAAACTTGGAAGAGCTTCTGGGACTTATATTACCGTGATTAACCATTTAAACGATAAGAAAACTAGAATCAGATTGCCGTCTGGGTCGAAGAAAATTGTTTCTTCAAAATGTAGAGGGATGGTCGGTATAATCGCAGGTGGAAATAGAATTGATAAACCTCTTATCAAAGCAGGACGTGCTTTTTATAAGTTTAAGGCCAAAAGAAATAACTGGCCTGTGGTAAGAGGCGTAGCAATGAACCCAGTCGATCATCCGCACGGAGGAGGCAATCATCAACACGTAGGTCATTCTACCACTGTGAAAAAGGATGCGCCTCCTGGGAAAAAAGTCGGTTTGATCGGCGCAAGGCGAACTGGTAGGCTCAGAGGTAGTAGAAAAAAAATAGATTATTCAAACAACGACATCTAGGCTTCGGATCAAAATTAATATAATACCGATTATTACAAGATAAAATAAATTCTTTTCTTTACTTCATTTAAAAAATATTTGCTCTAAGAATTGACCATTTTTTTTTAAAAAAATATTTTATTTTATTAATGACAAAGAAACTAATTTTCCTATCAACTTTTTCAGTATAATTTTTTTCATCGGAAAGTTTTTTAGAAAATAGTAAAATCCCTCTTTTACATGAATTATAATATTTTATTTGCTTAAAATTATAAAAAACAGAATGGCTGCGATTAACCACTTTCAATTCCTTTGTCGGATTACCGATGTCATTATATGATATGAATATTTTATTTTTTTTCATTTTATGATAGAAAGTCTTTATGTTATTTGATTTTACAAAAAACGTTAGCGTATTTTTCGTTTTTTTATAATCTGATCTATAAATAAAATTTTGAGTTTTTTTCTTGTATTTAAAATTTTTATCTTTTTTAATGATAAATATTTTATTTTTCGTAAAAAATTTAAAAGCAAATCTTTCTTTTTGAAAAAAATCCGTCTCATTAGATAAAAAATTTTTAAAATAAGCGTAATAAAAAATTTTTTTCAAAAAAATAATGTATTTTTTTTTCACAATTTTACCATTAATATTGAAATTTTCTTTTAGTTTTTTTTTGATATAAAATTTAAAAAAAAAGCTAGCATTTTCGCAAAATAATTTTTTGATTCCCCTGCGTTGCTCGGATATTAACATTATTAAATTCAATAATAAAAATCAATTATTAAACTATATCTAAAATTAAATAGGAATAACTATATTTTTTAATTCTTAAATGAATGTTTTAGTGTTATCAAAACTAAAATGATTCACGGCCTTATCCAGGCAATTAAGCATGTGTACTTAGAAATTTTTTATTATCATGCTTTCAATAATATATAGACGATAAATTATAGAAGCATTTTTTAAAATAATCTTTTTTCTTTTCAAATTTGTAATTTGTTTTTTTTAATATATGTTTTATCATAATCTCGTCTGTTAAAAAATGTTCAAAATATTTCTTATATACTATCCCCAAGCAAGCAGGTTTGAATGTATATTGGATTATAAACATCGATAAAATACAGTCGTGTATTGTAATGAAATTCTGCCATAATAGCCGTGCGTATGCTTGGGAAAGATGAATGATTTTTTCTAAAAATAAAATTTTTTTGACAGTCGAAGTTTTTCGGACTTTCCACTTTAAGTACCAGTTGGCTAAAAATTCTTCGGCCTTTAAATTATATTTCGGATAAAAATATGATCTAGAATATTCAATCGAATTTTTAATATTTTTACTATACCATTTAGATTTTGAAATTTCCAGATCGTCGGATTCTTTATAACCCTCGAAATTGAAGCGATTAAAATTTAACTGTATTTCTAAATTATTTCTTTTCGTGAAATTTTCGGTCAAAAAATATAAGAAATCAGTTTTTTCAAATATATTAGTCCTTTCTAAGTACGAATCTACATTGTTCCCGAGAGAATTGAGGTCTAATGTAAAAAAGTTACTTGGTAGAATGTCAGATCTGAAAAATTTTTTATAAGTTGTAATAGTTATAGAGATATTTTTGATAGACTTTTTAGTGAATTCTATGTCTTCCATTAACTTCGGAGGAAGTTTAGATATACAGAAAATGGGATTTTTATGTGTCAGATTTTTAATCAATCTGAGATAAAAATGCTTTTTTAATTTGTCTTTTGTGATCTCGATTGCATTTTTTTTAAACAAGATTTCATAAGAATTTACTGAAATAAAATTTTTCCAGAACGAAGATATTGTTTTTAAAATATTTCCTTTTCCGATCGTAATATTTGTTATAATTCCTAAAACGAGATTTTCGTATTTTTCTTTTATATTAAGGCTCGGAGTCGCGCCAATTAATACTGTTATTATCAAAAGCTTCAGAACAGGAATAGAATGTATAGTAGGTAAAAAACTTTTTATTAACTTATTTCTTGTTGAAAAATTTTTTCTTCTTATCTTCGAATCGTTCCAATTATTAAAAAAGTCAATTGTCTTGCTATTTTGTGAATTTGTTGTTTTCTCTTTAATATTTATTTTTTTTTTATTACTCAGTGATATAACTTCTAGTGAAAAATCAATTTTATGTTTGCTTTGGTTGTTATCAAAATGTTTATACTTAAGTATGCCCCAGATAGAAACCTTGTCTCCGATAATACATTTGTCTACTAATTTTCCGCTGAAAAACACGCTGAGAATCTCTAGATCTTTTTTTGGGACATTTTTAGTCAATTTCTGATTATTAAAGATTATTTTGGCTTCTTGATAATCGGATATAAAATACCTTTTTTTAACCTTTAAACCTTCTCTCTTTTTTGAAAAATTTAAATCGGAGATGTCGTTTGATCTTCTTTGTTTAAAAAAAAATTTATTCGTTTTAAAATTCTTCACTCTCCTTTCCCCGAGAGATACGATTATGCCTTCTAGGTATAAGAGATGGCCTAATTGATTTGTTCGAATTTTTAAGTTTTTTATAAAATTATAATTTTTATTCGGAATCGTCCCTAAATGAAGGCAAGTCTTGAATTTGTAACTGTAATTTTTATTATTTTTAAACTTGAAAATATAAAAATCGATCAATTTTAAATAAGAGATTATTTTCTGTGGAAATGAAAATAATTTAAAACCTAAAATTCCATTTTTACTTATCAACCCCTCGATTTTTATAGCTTTTGTATCTTTTTGAGAATATTCATCCAAAATAGTAAGAGATGTTTTTTCAAATAAAGTTGTATAAAATAGACACTGTATAAACTCCTTTTCGATCATTTTTAAGATTAAGCACAACTTCACATATAGTAGAATTTTTGTTTAAAATAATACTAAAATGAAAACAGTCGAAGAATTGAAATATTTTCACGGAACAACTACTTTAGCTTTTATGTGTAGATCTGGTATAATAATCGCAGTAGACTCTCGTGCTTCTATGGGTAAATATATAAGTTCTTCTAATGTTAAAAAGGTCATAGAGATAAACTCTTATCTACTGGGAACAATGGCGGGCGGGGCTGCAGATTGTTTTTTTTGGGAAAGAAAGTTAGGATCTCTCTGTAATCTATATGAATTAGAGACAGGTAAACACATTACGATTTCAGGAGCCTCTAAATTATTGGTAAATATGATTTATCAGTATAGAAAATCAGGACTTTCTATGGGCACAATGATAATTGGCTGGGATTCTAATCAACCCGGTATATATTACGTAGATTCTGATGGCACTCGTTTAAAGGTTAAAATGATTTCAGTGGGATCTGGGTCTACTTTTGCATATGGAATTTTAGAAAGTAATTATCAATGGGATCTATCACTAGAAGAAGGTTGTAAACTCGCGAAAAGCGCGATAATCAATGCAGCATACAAAGATCCTTTTTCAGGAGGAAAGGTTAATATTTATCTAGTGAGAAAAGAAGGTTGGATTAGAATATCCAGCCAAGATATTGGAGAACATTAATTGTCTTTTAAAATTTTATCATGTAAATTTTTTGAATCTGACAAACCTATGACCAAATTTTTCAATGAGACCCAATTTTCTCAGTTTATCAATAAAGGCAACCCCGTTTTTTTCGCCATATTTTTTTTTTAGATTATTTAAAACTATTTTAATGTCGAATATACTCTGGTTTTTTCGGATCAGTGTTTTTTTCAAATAAAGCATATAGTAGTAAATTTTCTGAATTTGAAAATATTTATCTGATTTAAGATAGGTTTTTTTTCTATAAAAATTATTACAATCAAAGAAAATTTCCAAACAATCGATGAAATCATCTTCTTCTATAAACCCCCTTAATTCTAATTTTGCTCTGGACTGAGATAGTTTTATAATTAGATTAAAATTGTCAATGCTGATAAATTTTCGATTGCAATGGTTAAAATTTCGAAAGTTATCATAAACTTTGAATATCATTGAGTAAATACTTTCTTTAATCTTCGGAGGAGGAAAATGTTCAATGAACAAGAGATATTTAATGAAAAATTTTTTTGAAAACTTGTTTTTGCTTTTAATCTTATTTTTATTGATATTTTTTTTTTTTTTATAAAAAATACTCGTTTTCCCTTTACATTGAAATTTATCTATGAATTTAAAATCATTTTTATTTTTGAAACCGTTGTCATTTTTTTTTTTCAACATAAAAACCAAATCTGGTTTTAAATCAAAATAACTAAAATTATAGGGGATATTATATTGGTTTCTATTCTTATAATTAGTTGTTTTTTCTGCATCAATTTTTAATAAAAAAAGAGTGCTTTTCGGAAATTTGTTCTGTTTTTTTCCAAATATTTCATTGAATAGATTTAATTTACTGGTAAAATTTTCTACATTTTCTATCAGTATCGTATTTTTATCTAAATATTCGTAATCATTTTTAATTTTGTCTGAAAAACTTTTCCTTTTTTCTAAAGTTTTTTTATTCAGATTTAGTTTATAACAGTTGGGAAAATATTTAAATATCTTTTCATAATTTTCATTTATATTCTCCTGTCTTTCATGTATCAAAAAACAGCTCCATACCTTATTTTCGCTAGACCGGAAACAATTTTTGTCATTAAACAATAGTAATACGGATTTAAATGCATAATTACCTTGAACAAATCCTATTGTATTTATCAAATTTTCGAATAAATCTTTATTTAAAAATAGTTTATTGATGTAAAAATATTCTTTAGGGGTTATACGATAAGATTTTTTTTCAAAAGAAAATTTTTTCAAAGAAAATGATGTTGATAATGAACTGATAAAAAAATTGTATGTATTTCTTTTTTTATCAATTTTATTTGGATCCAGCGAATTGTCGTTTATTTTTAAGATTCCTTTTATTGAAACAGAATCTCCGATTTTAAAATTAAATCTATTATATTTTGCAATTTCTATGTTAATGATTGGATTGAGAAAATTATTGAAAATGTCTTTTCGAATAACTTTAATTCTTCTACCACTTATCGGAATCGTTCTTGTTTCATGAAATAAAAATTTTTTTGACGAACAGTTTATATTGGCGCATAAAACAGGTTTTCCTATTGCAAATGTTTCGAAGATAAAATAAAAAAAATTCTTACAATAACCACATTCGAATAAAATCCCAGCTAAATTATTAAAATAGTCTCCTATGTGGCAAATGACTCCTTTTGTCTCGATAATTTTACCTATGTTATTAAGTTTTTCAATTTTTCCAAATTTTATTAAGTTGTTGTCATTGATATGACGCTCTGAAATCAAATTATTTTTAAATACAAAGAATCTTTGCGCGAAAACCTTTTCACAATCTTTCCTAAGTAGTATGTTTAAATATAGAAATACTATATTGAAAATCTGAAAAACTGTATTTGGAATATTCTTGATTATATTTTTTTTAAAAAATTTTGTGAAAAATCGATTTTTTTTAAAATAATAATCTAGAAAAATTGTTCTGTAAAACAGATCATCGTTTAAAGTTTTTTTATTAATCGAATTCTTTAATTTAAGCAAAAATCTGATAAATATCTGCTGCCTTAACCATACTCTAAACGAGTATTCCATTGTTTTTTATGATTTTATGTTTTGACTCTTCAAAAGAAAATAGGCGCGAATTCCTAAATTAATCCAATGCATCATTTTTGTAATTTATTTTTGGAAATTATTTTGAAATTGTACTTTTTATGGAAACAATGTCCTAAGATGATTATAAAAATTAAAAATCTAAATAATTCAGAGATAGAGTCTGTGAAAAATTTTGAAAATTTATTTAAAAAAAAAATTGGGTTTACGTTATTTACAGAAAAAAAAATTATTCTTTTTTTAGAGAGAGAAGAAGATGTTAAAAGATTTCCTAAAAAAATTTTCGGAAAAAATGTAATGATAAAATCAGTAAAGGGGGGGCAAAAAAATATTATAGGATTTATATTACAATTTTTAAAACTAAAAAAAAAAAAAATCTGTCTTTTAGTGCATTTTGATATTGTAAATTTACTCAAATTATATTGTTATAAAAGACAATTCTATTTTAGAATTAAAAGCAATCAATTATTAAATAATAGAATTGAATCGAATCTTGATCAAAATCAGGTTTTTATGAAATTAAAGCTTCATCACCTTTCGCATGAAATTATCAAAAGAGTATTCAGATCTAATATGGATTCTTGTATAGAAAATATTAGTAATCAAAATACTAGCTTTTTCAAAAATTTAACAGGCGGTAATATTATATTAAATCGGAATAAAATCATGTCATATAAATACAGGATAAAGTTATTAAATTTTGGGCGTTTTGACAATATAGTTAATAATTTTGATAAAAAATCATCGAACGTTTTGTTATTTTTATTAAAAATGAAAAATTCTAAAGACAGTATTGCAGTTAGATTGAGCAGGATTATTCTGTTAAACCCTTCGGTAATTCAAATCTATTTTTTTCATTTTATGATTTTTTACTTTAGAATATTGTTCAAAAATCTAGAAAAAAACATTTATGAAAAAATTTATTCATCATATTACGAAATTATAAATTCTTTCGTTCCGGAGAGATTGTATATGAAGCGAAAAGCCGGTTTGGAATATTTTTTTTATAAAAAAAATGCTATTCACGATGCTTATTTTTTGCTACAGAATTTTAACAACGACGTTTCGTCTCTTGACAATGGAATATTTTGTCATTTGACAAGAGAATTGGTCATTCATTCTCCTAAAAATTCCCTAATTTATCTAAAAAATTCATGTAATAAAGAACTGAAAAAACATGTATTTTTTTTAAAAAAAAATCAAGTTATAGAACAAATCGAAATTTTAAGAAAATTGAGAAAATATAAAATTTTAATAAAACGAATGAAATCTTTTAAAATAAAGTCATTCATAAAGTTAGAAAAAATTAATCAAAAGAATTTTTTTTATTCCAAAAATTTATTTAAAAATCTATCAAAAGTTACTGAAAAAATGGATTTAGAAATCCTGGATATTTTGGTTAAAGAAAATCAATATAAAAAAGCAATGGAAATTAAGAATATGTTAAAATCTTTATTTCTGCTTAAAATAAAAAGAATAAAATTTTTAAGAATCGGCAAAAAGTTATATCTAGCTTTAACATTTTTTAGAAATAACATTTTATCGGTTGAAAATATAACATTTATGACAGGAATTTATCTAGAAAAAATAATTCTAAGAATTGACGAAGTTAACTTTAATTTGATAAAGATTTTAAGCAAATTATATAAAATTGCTTCTAAGAAGGAATTCGATTTCAAAAAGATTAAAAATTGTCTAAAAATAAAAAAATCTGCAAACAATTTACCATGCTTAGAGAATGTTAAAAGTAAACCAAAATTTTCTATCAAAAAAAATTTCAGTAAAATAAAATTACATCCTAGCGGAATCGATTTTTCGGATAATTTTCAAACTTCACGGTTTTTTCTTTCTTTTAGGAAAATAAAAAACATTCATTTTTATCACGATAAAAAAAATGCAATATTTTACCTGGATTTAAAATTACATAAATTTTTTATTTTTAAATCAGAAAAATATTCGAGCATTCAGATTTTCTTTGAAATACCTGACAAAGGTGCTAAAACTAATGAGAAAAATAAATTTAGTAAAATAACACAAGAATACTTTGACAAATGTGTGATGAAACTTATGAAAAAAAAAATTTTACTAAATTTTAACCTATTTATTCAATTTTTAATGAAAGTCAGTGGAAAAAACGTTTACAGACCGAATTACTCTTTTATTCCAGGAATTATTAATGATAAAAATAACGCGTATTTAAAATTTTTCAAAAATTCAATCGGATCCATGAGCATCTATCCTTCTTTTTTCATAACGATTGGTCAAATAGACTTTGTAATATTTGAAAGATTTTTTCAAAATGCTAAGAGTTTCGATCTCGTTTTTATTTTTAAAAAGAAGCATAATATTTCTAAAAAATGGAAAAGACTAAATTCTATCGACGTAAGTTCATTTATTTATATTGAAAAAATATTAAAATCTCATCAAATTAAATATAAAATTCTATCGTTTAGTATAAATTGGAAAAAGTTGTTCGAAAAAGTAAAATTTAATAATTCAAATGGATTGCTTCCTGAATTTAATGAAAACGAGAGTAATGAATCGACTGAAAATTATTCAGGAAAAGAATTGTCTTTTTTTTCTGATAAAAGTACTAAAAACAGTTCTATCATTTTATCTGAACACATAAGTTTTGATAAAAAAAAAGAAAGATTAGATTGGAGTAAAATCGTTGCCCGTTTCTAATGTTTTGAAAAAATCATTTTTCTAATCAGATTTTAATCATGTTATTCGAATCCAGAAAACTACATTCATATAGTCTGGAACCGATTACAAATACTCTAGTGGATATATTTAAAAAAACCTTTTTCCCATTGTATCGTAGGACCATAGTCTTATTTTTTGGATATCCTAGACTTTTATGATTGGGATCCTGGAATAATGCAATTTTCGAAAATTTGCATTTGGAAAAGCCTTTTTTAACCCCTCCTTTGTCTAGGAAAAGTATAAATTTAGCAGGAAAAATCACAGGATTTATTCCCAGTTTCATAATTTTATAAAATAATGTCCATTCTCGATTTATTGATATTTTTCTTAACACTATTTTGTCACATAAATCAATAAAATTAAGATACCCATCTTGTCCCATGATTATCAGAATTCCGTTATCTTCATCAAATACTGGCATAAAATTTAAATCGGAAGAAAATGAAAAAAAAGAGAGGAAAAAACCAAATTTTAGGTCCCATAAATATATTTTGTTTTTGCATACAAATATTAGTTTAAGGAAAATCGCGTCTAGCAAGCATCTGATGATTTTTAGAGGATCAAAGCAGTGATTTTTCAGTCTTCTAGAACTGAGAACTTCCCATGTGATTAGTTTTTTTTTTTCACAGAACGAAAGTATGAATTTATCTTTGTTAAAATAGAAAAATTCAGTTTTCCCGCTATAACTTGAGGTAAATTTTTTTTTCTCTTTAAGATCATAAAATTGCACTACTTCAAAGTGATTTAACTTTTTTTTCAATAAAATTCTTTTTTTTTTTATAAAGAATTTACTTTTATTGAATTTGCGAATCAAAAAAAACGGAAATTTCATTTTAGAAAATAAAGTAAAATTCGCTGATTCTAATTAAGCCAGATAAATTTCTATAAATGGAAGTACCAAGATGTTTAAAACTAATTTTGTTTAAATATATATGAAAGACTTAAAGATTTTTAAACTTGTTCTCAATTGTTGTGTAGGGGAATCCAGTGATCGTTTGACTAAAGCTGCAAAAGTTCTAGAACAGCTTACAGGACAAAATCCTGTTTTTTCAAAATCTAGACTAACGATTAGAAGTTGGGGAATTCGTCGAAATGAAAAAATTTCCTGTCATGTAACTGTGAGATCTGACAAAGCGGAAGAATTGTTAGAGAGAGGGCTTAAAGTCAAAGAATTCGAATTGAAAAATAAAAATTTTTCAAACACCGGAAATTTTGGATTCGGTATCACAGAGCATATTGACCTTGGTATAAAATACGACCCGAGTTCTGGGATTTATGGTATGGATTTTTATATAATTCTCAAACGTTCTGGTAGTAGAATATCGAAAAGAAAAAGATGTAAATCTAAAGTCGGAAATCAACACAAAGTTTCCAAGGAAGATGCTATGAGATATTTTCAGTCAAAATGGAATGGGATGATATTATGAAATATTTAATTTAATTATGTAGCTTAGTATCGTATTCTTATTTAATAATGAACTTGAATAAAGAAATTAATCTAGAATGCACTGTAAATCTGCATAAAAGAATTTTCGGCAAAAAATTCAAAAACAGAGCCTCTCTTTCTATTAAAGAATTGAAAAATTTTGCATCAAAAACGATGAAATCAAAAGACATAAAAATAGATAACATTTTAAATAAAAAAATATGGGAAAATGGAAGAAAACACGTGCCTTTTAGAATAAGAATAAGACTGTCTAAAAAATTGGTCATATCGGAAAATGGGAAAGAAAAATGGGTGGTTTTTGTGAATCATTTAAATTCTAGAAACACGAAGTTTCTTTGCACTAAAAAAATAAAATAAGATATTGATTTGAAATCTCTACAGAAATTATTAATATAAAAGATATTTGCAACATGAAATAAAATAATTTTTATCATAATATTTTAAAAATTCATAATATAATTTCTATACATTTAACAACTCTATTATATGACCAGTGATCATTTTTTAGAAATATCAAACATTTTTGGTTCATATTATAACGGAGGAAATGTATCTTTTTTTCCATGTGGAAAAAAATTAGCCTTTTCTTCAGGAAAAAAAATAATGATGTTAAATTTAGAAAAGAAACTGATAAAAAATTTAAAAATTCAAACTAGATCTACGATTTTATCCATTGACATATCTCGATCTGGAAAATTTCTTGCCATAGCAGATAATTCAAATTTAGTAATTATTTTTAATATTAATAAGAATAAAATTGAAAGCAAGGTTCTCATAAAAGGACGTTCTTTTTGTTTAAAATGGTCCCCTTTCGATAATTACATAGCATTGATAGTTCAAAAAAATATTCAAATTTGGAAAAAAGATGAGGCCAGTTACAAAAGTTTTTCAGGATTATCTTTATGTAAAACATTTCACGATCATTATAGCGATATTGTAAGCATAGATTGGAATGGGAACGGAAAACTTTTATTAACTCACGGCTACGATAAAGTTCTTAGGATATTTTTTTTCAGAAAAAATAATTTTTCATTGGAAATAAAATCTAATTCTTTTAAAAAAGGTCTTATTTTATCAAATTTTTCTGTAAAGAGCAATGAGCTATATGCTTTGTGTAAAAATTCAATTTTTTCCATCTGGAAAATTAAAGGCTTGAGAAAAAACGAAAAATATAAAACTTGTTATAAAAAAACTTTTAAGAAAATAGGAAATTATGCGATTGATAACGAAAAATTTTTTAATATACATGCATGGGTTAATAGTGTGAAAAATTTTTTAATCATTTGTGATTCTAGCGGAAATTTACGTCTTTTTAATATTCGATATACCAAGTCATCCGATTTCTCCGACAGCAAAAAATTACAAATATTGAAAACAATTAAGCCTGAGGTTTGTTTAAATTTCAAAAAAGCGATAACCTATATATCAGGATTCAAAGACTCCTCTGTTCTTATACTGGGAAACTGTTTTAAAAGTAATATAATCATTTATAATTTAGAAAAAAAAAAAATGATAACAATGATAAGCGATGATTTTAGAAAGCTCTCTTCTTTTGCTTTTTCTCATAACGAAAATTTAATCATTTTCGGTACATTTTCTGGAAAATTATTTGCTTATTCGAGCTTTTCCGGGTTACTGTTAATCAAATTTATGAATAGTACTAAACCGATATTAGGTTTAAAATTTTTACCGAAGAATTCTAGGATTTTTTTTACAAGCTGTGCCGATAATATTATAAGATTGTATGACTTAAAAAAATGTTCTGTTATACGCACTTTTCTCTCGAAAAAAAATGAAATCATTTCTGGCATTATTTCTGTAGATCCTAAAAGTCTTTTTCTGACGTCATCTAATTCGAACAATTTTCTTATAAATGTATGGGAAATACGGAAGGGAAGGTTACTAGAATCTTTATCTGGCCACAAAGGAATTATCACCGGTCTGTCGTTTGTCAAATTTAGTTCTAAAATAGTCTCGTGTAGTACAGACAAGACTGTTAGAATATGGGATTTAACTAAATTCGTCAAAAATAAAACAGATATTTATTGTACAATATTTAATTTTCGTCAAAATATAAATACTTTTACAATTCACCCTATTTATCCTGAAATTGTCATTTTATCTAATACCGGGGAAGTTTTTTTTTATGATTATGAGAAATTAAGAATTACATCTACGATTCGAAACGCCGTTCCTGGTTATTTATTTAAAAAAGACAAATATAGGCCAGAAGCCGTTTCAATGGATTTCTGTACTTTAGGAAATTTTCTTTTAATTTATGTTTTTGAAAAAAAAGTAATTATCATCGAATCCTCAACTTTAATTAAAATAAAAGATTTGAGTTACAATCAGAAATCGGTTGAAAATCTACCGGGCGAAACGACTTTTAATGAAACATATTCCAATTTCAGATGTTCTTCCTTATATAATATTATATGTTCAACTTTAAAAAACGCATTTTTAATATATTTTTCTGGTACTTTGAATTTTATCAAGTTAAATCACTTTTCATATTATCATGTGAAAACAAAAATGGCTTTGAAAGGAAATTTTTCATTTCTTTTTACTACAAAATTGATAAAAAGTATTGATTTTGTATTTAAAAAAAATTTATTGTATATTGAAGAATTTAAAAAAATACAAAAACTATTATAAAACACATTTGTTTTTAAATAAAAATTTGACAAAGTCAAAATAAAAACCTGAGTAATATTCATAAACTGTTATTGTATATATATTCTAAATTTGTAATTCAAGTTTAAATAAATAATAAATTAAAAATTTAATTTATAATATGCAAGAAGATTTTTTTGAAAGCGAATTTTATCTCCTTCGTAGTCTCAAGAGTTTCTCTATGAATAGAAAAATAACAGATGTCTACACAAGGTCTATTTTAAATAAAAAAACAACGTCTTTTCACAATTTTTTAATCAAAAATATACTATTAAGTGATGAATTTGTTTTAAATAAGAATATTTTTAGAAAAAGAGTTTTTAAGAGAAAATCTAAAGCAAAATTAATGGTTTTTAGAAATAATAAAAAAATTAATTATAAACCGATATTGAATCAACGATTAAAATTTATCAAAGGAAATGATAAGAATACTTCGAATAACAAAAATCTCGATTCTAGACACGATTTTTTTTGGAACTTAAGTCTTCTGACTTCAGAAAATAAAAAAGCCCGTTTTATTTCATTTATATTTCATAAAGTTTATAGAAAATCTCTCAAAATGTCTTTGTTCGGACGATTTTTGAATAGAAGAAATATAAATAGAAAAAAAAAAAAAAACAAAAGCTCTAGTCTGAAACACCTTTTAAATTTCACTATAAATTAGAAAAAATATAATTAATTGATAAAACTATATTGCCATTATAATTTTTTATATGCAAATAATTGAAAGTAATTTGTTAAAATATTGGTCATTTTTTAATTTAAAAACAACTTATACGAAATCCAATGATAATGATATTATTGATTTATTTTTAATCATAATTTCAAATTTTTCAAAAAGAGAATCTGCTTTAACCTTTAAAAATATAAAGCTAATCCATCAATGTATTAATTTCATCAAAAAACAAGAAACTTCTATAAATATTTTCGATGAAAGTGAAAGAGAAAATATTAAAAGGAGGTATGGTGTGATTAATTTACAACTGCTCAATGACAGAAAGGCAAAAATCTTTTTAAATGAAAAACTAATAAATTTAATGAAAAATATATTTAAAATATTTAAATTCAGGCTTTTTTGGAAATCTGATTTTTTCTTTTCCAAAAAAGTTTCAACGAAAAATTTCAGAACTAAATCTAAAAAAGCTCTATCTAATAAAATTTTAAAAACAAAATTAGATGCTAAAAAAATCCTTTTTATGACACGGTCGGCGCATTTTTGCACCATGGATTCATTTATATCATTTACATGGTTTGTATATACGCATTTTCCGTTAAAAAGTTTTCCTTGGTGGCGTTCGTTTAATACTAGAGAAGCCGAACTGGAATATTTCGAACAGATTATGGTCCTGACATCTTGTACAAAATTAAATAAAATACAATGTTTAAATTTATAAAAAAATGATTACCTTATTATAACCTTAATTTTTTTGTTTTTTTTTTTTTTATTTGATTTAATAAAATTAAACCCTAATGGCATAAAATTATAATTCTGGTATATGAAATAACGCACATCTTTGGCCCGCAGAATAGTACCTTTCCTGTATTTAGCCAATTTACATGCCACATCTATCATCTTCTTAACAAAGTCTGCAATTTTATAATTTAAAAACTGAAAGCTTCGCAGGTCTATAAATACATTAGAAAAAATAGAACTTAAAAAATTTTTTATTCTTTTTTTATCAAGAACACTGTTATTGTAGCTTTTCATATTCTTAAAATATTTTTTAAAATTAATAAACATTTGTTCGAAATAAAAATTGTCAATATTTTTAAATATTTATATCAAATCTATTAGATCAAATATAATGATTTTACATTAACGAGTCCAAACGAAGAACCGCATATCGGACATTTTCTATTTCTTTTTTTAATAAGATTTTGAATACACCGCGAAGAGAATGTGTGACCACAATCTTCTAACAAAACGTCTTTTTCTAGGTTATTATTTACAGGACAGTTTATTTTTTGCAACAACCCTTTCACTAATTTGTTTCTAAATTCATCTTCTCTACATGCGGTCAAACTTTTTAATTTTTTTAAATGCTTTTCAAGTATAAAAATTTTTTTAGACATTCTCACGGAAGAACCGGTTTTTTTTTTGATATTTAAGTTAATAAAAATATTTTCGTCTTCTTTTTGAGTCAAATTGTTTATAATTTTTTCTTGAAATGAGATTATTTTAAGCAAAGACATTTTTTTTATCAACTGCTTGCCTTTTTCTAAGATAATTCTACGATAGCAGTTGTTCAAAGAATTGTATATTGTCAAAAATTGTCTGCGCTCATATTTTTTTTCTAAAAATTTGCCTAGAATTATAATTATTTTTTTTAATAAATTATCTTTTTTTTTGTAAAAAATTTCTAAAAAAATTTTTTCCATTATTAAAATTTTATAGTGATCATAAATAAACATTTTTTTCCCCCAGATATTCACGATTTGATCGACAAATGATGACAGTTTTTTAGTTTCGATATTTTCGTCGGATTCAGAAAATTTCGAATTAATAGAATTTTCGTAAAAATTATAATTTTCTTTTCTGGAAAACCTGAAATTCGACTGAGATAATAATTTGGTTTTATTTTTATTGTAAAACAGACTAACTAAGATTTCCTCTTTTTTTTCACTGTAATCTAAGTTTGATAAATTTCCTGTAATGAAGTTACCGTTTGACGAATCTTGGCAAAAATTTAATCTCGTTTTTTCCAGTAAAATATCTAAATTTATACAAATTCTCGGGTTTCTGATTTTTTTGTTTTTTTGAAATAATTGTTTTATTTGACTTTTTTTAAGATAACTCGATTTTTTTAAAATATTCTGAAAATATCTTTCTTTATATAAATTTTTGAATTCATAAAATTGCACCTTTTTTTTTTTCTCAACTAGCAAAAAATTCTTCAGTAATAATCGTATTCGTAATAACATTTTAGAATTAAGTTTGTTAATATCATCGTACGATAAAACGTGTTCTTTTATGATAAGGTCTCTATCAATATCTGCATTAACCCTTGAAAGACCGATATTTTTTTTAATAGAAATTACTGGAAAAATTTGACCATTGGAATTTCGGAATTTGTATCTAAAAATTTTATTATAATAAAAAAACAAATCAATATCGAATTTTTTATTCACAGTTATATTCCTGATTTTATTCTCAATTTTTTTCAATTTACCGGATATATTTTTTCTATGACCAATAACTAAGTTTTTTTTAGATTTTTTTTTATTTATAATTTTAGTAATAACGGCATTGTTTTTTAACGAATGTCCTATTTTTGTGTTATAAAATAATCCGTTTAGTATAAAATCGTCATAATTTTTATTTGTTAAAGAAAAAGATTTTTGCTTTTTAAATTTAGAATTATATAAAAATAAACATATTTCTTTTTTTAAAATCAAGAACCTTTCTTCAAAAAAAGACTTTTTCTTGTCTAAAAGCATATAAACAAAATTTATTAGATTAGAAAAATCCAATGTTTTAGATACCACTTTCGAGCATATTATTAAAAAAAACACTGATACTGTGTCTTTTGGGTTAATTTTACCACTCATCTATATAATAGAGAAAATGTATTTTAAATATTTTTTTTTCTAGAATATTTAAGCTGTTCTAATTTGAAAAGAATAATAATATGAGGAATAAAAAATAATATTTAAAAAATTTTTATTTAAGTATACAAATTCTAATTTTTAATATCCAGAAATATATCCTTTGGTTATTTAATTCAAAGTTCCTTGGTCTAAATTTTTATATATCTACGCCTTTTTTTATAAAATATAATGCCAGATTTAAAAAAAAAAAAATGGAATAAAAAAAAGGTAAGTTATAATTTTAAGACCACGTGATTTAAAATATAATATAATTTTTAATCGATAAGATGAAAGAAAAACTGAATAATCAAGTATTTATTGATAAAAAAATGTTTGAGAAAATACAAAAAGATTTGATAAAAGACAAGGTCCTAACCCCTTCGATGCTTGTGAATAAATTTCATATTACATTTTCTTTATCTAAAAAAATTGTTAAAGATTTAGTTGATAAAGGAGAATTCAGGATTGTTTTCGAGAAAAACAGGCAATCTCTTTATATCAAGGCCTCGGAATGACATTTGATCCAAATATAATCGATTAATCAAATAAAATTATTTTTAAATTAACCTTTTTTTTTAAAAAAAAAAATAATGAAAAATAATTATTTTAATAATCTGAAAAAAAAAAAAAATCATTATAACATGAAAAGAGAAAAAGTTTTGATTATTTCATCGACAGATATTCAATCTATGCTGATGTCTAGAATTCTTTCTCTAATTCTTTCTTTTATGAACATTTCATTTATAATAAATCCTACTGATTTATTAACTAATAATTATTCATTAGAAGATTCTAGACGTCTAAGGAAAGTTTTTATAGGCTTCGATAAAAAACACAATATTCGCAACTATAAAAAAATTGAAATAGATAATTTTTATTTACTAAAAATAAATAAAGTCCAAAGATTTTTCAGTTTTTTATTAAAATCTATTGTCGAAATAGATTCGAAAAAAGTCGTTTTTCGAAAAAAAAAAGAATTTTCAGACAAACCGATTAATTTTTCTTTTTTCAATTCCGGCTATGATAAGTATTTTTTTATTAGTCTCAAAAATCTTTTTCTAAAACAAGAACAAATGATTTGGATAAAAAGTATTATTTTATCCAATTTTTGGCTAAGTAAAAAAATATCATATAAAAATTATATTTTTAGAACGAAAAAATTGTTTATTTATTATAAGAAAATCAGAAATATCTGTTCATTTACATCAAGAATTATTAAAAATGGTATTTATGGAAAAAGGTTGTCTTCGCTTAATATTTCCGACGAATTACCTATTATTTTTTACAAACATTCGTCTTTATTTGCCTCTATTTCGAACACACCATATTTATCAGCGAAATTAAAAACTTGGACTTTAGATGGTAAAATGTCTGTTTATCATATATTATACAAGATAGGCTTCTCTGGCAAGGACATAAAAAAACCTTGGGCGTCCATTGGTACTGTGTTAAAAAAAACAATAGTCAAACTTTTCGAAATAGAATTTAATAAATTTAAAATAAAAACAAAAAAAATTTTTGTATTTTTAAAGAACTATCAATCTAACTATTTTTTATCTGATAACGACGGAAAAACAATTTCTACTTTTGACTGGATCTTTAGCGCAAGAGCAATTATGGACAAAAATATCAATAACATCGGCTATTTTTCTTCCAAATCGTTTTGGATGGCTTTCGATTCGCTGTTTAATTTGAAGTCTGTTAAAATTGGGATTTTTTTAGGAAAAACTATCAATAAATTTGTCCACAGAGCAGCAGCTCTGATTGTATCTAAAAATCTATTCGTTATGGAAAAGAATTGTTTTTCGGTAACGATTACAAATTCTTCTAAATTAACATTTAAAATGACAAAGAGCCTTGCTTTTTGTCTATTATTATCCTTGAATCAAGATAAATTAGAAAAAAAATTTCTTACAATAACCATCCATCGTTCAGATGACACTTTGATTATATGTTGTTTTTTTAATAAAAAGGAAAAATATTTTTTAGTAGACAAACTTAAAAATAAAATCATGAATTATCAGAAAATTTACGAGAATCATGGATCGAACTATTTAATCGTATCATTTCCTTTATTTCAAGAAAAATTATTCAAATCTTGTATATCCAGTTGAAAAACACACAGTCACAGAATATTAGATAAATATGTTAAATCACACTTTCTTAGGTTTTGTTTCAAATTATATTCCATCGGGAATTGAAATATGCAGGACAAAATATAAATTAGAAAAGAAAAAAGGCATAAAATACTTTAAAAAAAATAGAAATTTTAATTTAAGTTTATCTAAAGAAGATTCTAGTGAAAAAAAATCATCTTCTGATATAAATATATTGATACAAAATAATGATGACGAACGGGATAAAATGTTCGATACGATTTTGCAAGAATTATCTGCAATTCAACAAAATGCTCCAAGGAGAGTTGCTATATTGGGAACTAGGCACTTTTCGTATCTTCATCAACAGATAGTGGAATTACTCACTTATGCAAACGTTTTAGTTGGCAACCATGTCTTTACTAGTGGAGGGGCTGGGAGCGGGACTAACGCCGCAGTAATAAGAGGCGCTTTAAGGGCTGAAAAACCTGATTTTCTAACAGTGGTTTTGCCACAAAGTTTAAAAAAACAGCCTACCGATGTCCGGGACTTATTAGAAAAGGTACAGAATGTCGTCGAGATGTCAGAAAATGACGATCTGCCATTGGATGTAGCAAGTAGATTATGTAATTCAGATATATTGAGTAGATGCGAACACTTAATTTCTTTTGCATTTCATGACAGCGAAGTTGTTCTTGATGCAGCAAAAGAGGCAAAGGCGTTAAATAAACTTGTAACCCTTCTGTATCTAGATTAATCCATGAAAAAAAAAGCGATGTTCTAGTCTTTTCGACATTTATCATCATCAAAGTTGTAGAATAAGTTATTAAATCTGATTATAAAATAGTATTTATTTTATTTAAAACAAATGTTTCAAATGATCTCTGGAATGAATGAAGCTTGTTATACATATTCTAACCTTTTAGACCGAGTGAAAAAAAATTTGATATATGAGAACGAAGGATTTAATCAAGCATACCGGCTTATAATCAAATCTCCTAAAATGATTAAAGATGGTAGTAAAAAAACAATCTTTTTAAATTTCGAAGAAACTTGGAAAAAATTAGATAGAGAGAAGCTGCATCTAATTTCGTTTATCTCAGCTGAAATGGGAACATTTGTTTCGTTACAAGACGGAGGTGCATTGGTTCTTAAAGGAAGATTTCAACAAAGAGGCATGGAAAATGTTCTACGGAGTTATATTAAGGAATTTGTGCTTTGCGAAACCTGTGGGTCTGCTAAAACTACTTTGGAAAAAAATTCTGAAAACAGACTGCATTTTATAACGTGTAAATATTGCGGGGCTTCTCGATCAGTCCTTCCTGTTAAACATGGCTACATGGCCCAGATGAAAAGGCGAAAAAAATAAGTTTTTCTTATATAAATTATTAAAAATCAATATTTTCAACTTTCATTTTGTCTGAGTGAATTTGTATAAATTTTTTTCTCGGAAATACCTTGTCTCCCATTAGAACATTGAAAATTCTATCTGCTTTTATAGCGTCCACGACTTCTACGCGCTTTAAAATTCTATTTTCTGGATTCATAGTAGTTTCCCATAATTGAATAGGCATCATTTCTCCCAAGCCTTTAAATCTCTGTACATTAATTTTTTTTTCATTTTTAAGAAGCTTATACTCTAATTCGCCTTCTGAATAACAGTATTCTTGCAACTTTTTTTTCGATTTTCCAGATTCTTGAATTTTATACAAAGGAGGACAGGCGATAAAAACAAGGCCTTTTTCGATCAATTTTCTTTGATATCTATAAAAAAATGTTAATAAAAGCGTCTTGATATGCGCCCCGTCTACATCGGCATCCGTCATGATTATTATCCTCCTATATCTTAGTTGATCAATATCAAAATTTCCACCTCTGGTCCCTAGTCCTAATGCAGATATGAGAGCTTGTATTTCCGAGTTTCTGTATAGCTTAGTTTCATCAGTTTTTTCAATATTTATTATCTTTCCTCTCAGAGGCAAAATTGCTTGGAATTTTCTATTTCGCGCTTGCTTAGCAGAGCCTCCTGCAGAATCACCTTCAACGATGAAAATCTCAGCTTTAAGCGGATCTCTAGTTGAACAATCTGCCAATTTACCCGGCAGAGTCGTGAATTCAAGAACAGATTTTCGTCTGACAATTTCTCTAGCTCTTTTAGCAGCTTCCGAAGCTTGGAAAGCAGAGATAGATTTGTCTATGATGAGATTAAAAATTTCTGGATTTTCAAATTCGAAAAACTTTTTTAACTTTTCACCCATTATCTGATCGACTATACCCCGGATATCAGGATTTCCTAGTTTAGATTTGACTTGACCTTCGAATTCAGGTTCCGGTAATTTTACACTTATGATCCCCGTTAAACCTTCTCTTATAAAATCACCCGCCAAGTTGGGTTGATTTTCTTTTAGTTTTCCGTTTTTTCGTCCTAAAGAATTTATTGTACGTGTGAGAACGTTTTTAAATCCATCTACATGAGTGCCTCCTTCGACAGTTTTGATATTATTAGCATAACTCAAAATTTTTTCTTGGTAATTATAATTTGACCATACCAAAGCAACTTCTACCTTAACCCCTTTAAACTCTTCTTCTATTTTTATGGGCTCATGAATTCTATTACTTTCGCCACATAATGCCGTGATATATTCAGCAATCCCATTGTCGTGAAAAAATGTTGATTTAATGAACTCATTTCTTCTATCTTCAATTATAAGGTTTAAATCAGAATTTAAAAAAGCCAATTCGTTCAGACGACATCCTAGGGTAAAAGGGTCGTACACAAACAAGGAGGAAAATATCTGGAAATCCGGCTTAAAATTAATACTAGTTCCGCTTTTGTATACATTGGTTTCGTTTTTCTGCGGAATATTGAATTCACCAATGGTTTTACCTCTAACAAATCTGATATTATATTTTTTTTTATTCCTTTTCGTAGATGCATGCATATGTTCACTTAATCCATTCACTACACTGATTCCAACTCCATGTAAACCGCCTGACACTTTGTAACTACCTCCGCCGAATTTACCTCCTGCATGCAAAATCGTCATAACGGTTTCGAGCGCTGTTTTTCCAGTTATAGGATGAATGTCTACAGGAATCCCTCTTCCTTCGTCCTTTACAGTTACAGAAAGATTTTTGTTCAATGATGTGATTATATTTGAGCAATATCCAGCCAGAGCCTCGTCGACCGAATTATCAACAACTTCGTAGACTAAATGATGAAGCCCTTTTAAACTCGTCGATCCTATAAAAACTCCGGGTCTACGTCTTACTGGTTCTAGGCCTTTTAAAACTGTTATTTTTCCGGCATTGTAATTACTTGAATTTTCATTTAACAGTATTCTTGTTAAAAAACTTGCTCCTCTAGGTTTTAAAATTTTTTTTTTTTTATCTATAAATTTACAAGATAGATTTTTGTAATATTTATTGAAATCGATCTCGAAAATTTTTGCAAAATAAAGCATGTTAAATTTTATATTCAATTTTACTGAAAGTAAAGAACCTATTGTGAATTCTTATGCATAGAATTGAAAATTATACAAATAAAAGAAGCCTTTTATACAATAGAACTTTTTTTGTTACCAAAATGGTTATAATCTTTTTATTAAAATATTTTAGAGATAATGGGGAAATAGAAAATATTAAAATTATAAAGAGAAAAGGTTTTAAAAAAAGAAAAATATTTTTTCGAAAAATGATAGACACAGCTTGCTTTTTAGATTTGCCTACTGAAATGTTCAGAATAAATTGTCTAAACATCAATTTTAAATTCCTGGATGTAAATAATATAAATAATGTTAGCAGTTTAAATATTAGTAAAATGAAAAATAGGTATCTAAAAAAAACATCACCCGAATTCTCGTTCATGGCAGAAAATAGATTAGGGAAAAAAAATTCACAAGTAGGCGAAAGGAATCCCGTTGATAATTCCGAGAAATTGATCAAAGATAATTTATGGAAAATTTTTAATTCAAAAGAGGTTGAATCTAAAGAAAAGACCAATTGCAGCGTAAATATTCTTGAAAAAAATCGTAAAATTTTTGCACATAAGGATGACATTGAACATACGAAATCAATCGTGTTTAATTTAAATGAAATTATGAAAAATCTAAATAAATTATTCGCTTTCTAATTTTTATCCCGAGGATTCCTACTTACCTAACAATATGTTCGATTATAGAACAGCTGGTATTTTGGAGGAGAAAATTGTCCTAGGTAAGGAAAATTTTTTTTTACCATGTCTATTTTTCTTTTGTTCTGAAAATGTAAACATAATTCTCATTCCAAATAGGAATAGTATAATTTTTTTTAATTTACAAACCAGCACGGTTATTTTAAATATTAGAAAAAAAAAAAAAACTGAAGTATGTCTGGAAAATGTGGTTTTGTCCCGCGCCCACATTGTTAAGACAGCCTACATTTTCTGCGGGTTTAACGATGGAACAATTGTTATATGGAAATTAAATTGGAAAAAAAAAAAAATCGTAAATATCTTATTAAACGGGCATTCTGTAACTCCAGTAAAATTTTTGATTTCAAGAGAAAATAGAAAGCTTGTATCAGCATGTCTTGCTGGCGATATAGTCTATTGGAATATTAAAAAAAAATGCGGTATTTTTAGGATAAAAAAAGCTCATAACGGTGTCATAAAAGGTCTTATTTTTCAAAAACCCTATGAAATAAAATCAACATATATATTGTCGGCCGGAGAAGATGGGTTTATTAAGATATGGGAACAGGTAAAAGGTATTTGTATTAAAGTCATAGATTTTTTAAAATATGATCTAAACAATCTTTTTTTCTTACACGAGAATTTGTTTTTGATATTGTATGATTTGAAAAACGTTATATTATGTATGTTGAAAAAAAATCTTGATCACCATACCATCGGGATTAAAAAAAAAATTCAAATTAAAAAACCGGAAAATTTGTCTGTTTTTTCAAAATTTGAATTCTTGATAAATTATCAAAAAAAAAAAATCGAGCTTGCCTATATTGATAAAAAATCATTTCTTAACAAACTCGAAAATAAAGAAATTGCTCGAAAAAAGAAACTAAATAGCCATGTAAGTTTTTCAACAGACGGTAATATCTTTGGAATTGATCTATTTTTAGACAGAGTCAAAGATCTAGTGTATCTTTTAGTTCAGTATCACGATCCGGAAGCAGTTGATCTTTTTAAATTTTCAAAGAAAAAATTCATCGAATGTCCAAAAGAAGTAAAAATTACAAGAATTTGTAGAAAAATATTAGATAATCATAAAAGCGGAGTCAGAGATATACTCTGGCATTCGAACGATCGTTTCATTCTTGCTCTGTGTTCAGTGTCGAAAAATATATATAATTGGCATCTAAAAACTCGAAAATGTGTTAACATAATAAAAACCCTTTCAAAAGGATTATGTATCGATTTATTCGATCTTAATTCCTTTTTAATCGGAACAAATGATGGGAATATTGAAATTTATGATTTTTTCACTGGAAAGCTAATTTGGAAAAAAATAAATGCTCACTTTGGTCCAATTTGGAATATTCAATTTTCAAAAAACACTTCTAGTTTTTATTCAGGTGGCTCTGACGGAATTTTACGATTATGGCAAATAGAGACAAATGAAATCGTGTTGTCGAAAAAACTTTTTGTGCGGGATAAAATTTTACTAATAAAATCAAGTCAAAAAAACAATTTTCTAATATTGACTGGAATATCTTCTAATATATGGATATTTGATTTAAGCACATTTCAATTCTGCTTATCTTTACAGGGCCATAGTCTGCCAATTATTTCATTGGAAATTAGTCAAAATTGCGGAATTCTTTTTTCCGGGTCGCTAGATAATACGTTAAGAATTTGGAATATTCTGGATAAAAATTTAATAAAATTAATTTCATTAAATAATTCGATTGTGACTACAATTGTTATTCAGCCCTCTTCGCCAAATTTTTTCACTGGCTCTAAAAATGGCTTGATAAAATACTGGGATGGAAAAATCTATTGTCTCTTAACTGAAGTGAATTTTCATCAAAAAGTCGTCTTGAGTTTAAAATTTTCTGAAAGCGAGCGCTTCATAGCATCCTGCTCCAAAGATAAATTGATAGCAGTATGGAAATTTGTAAAAGAACGTGAGATAAAAAACACGTTGCCCAGCTTAAACCCTATTAGTAACGATTCTAAGTTAAAGAAATTACTACAAACAGTCTGTGAAAATGAAAAAAAAAGGTCTAAGGCTATACGCTGTTATATCTATGCAAGTTATTTTATCTATAGGTTTTTTGAAAAAACTAGTAAATCACGTATATCAAATCTAACGAAATATCTTACTGCGAAAGAAATAGGTTATTTACTGAATACACTTGTCATAATCTTAGATTCTGAGGCATTTTTTGATATCTCATTTATACTTCAGAATGTGTGTTTTTTTATAATGAATTTAAATAAATCGAAAATTTTAAAAAAAAATCATGAAATATTTTCAAGACTCAAAAAAAGAACTTTATTCTATATTTCTAAAAATGAAAATATTAATTCTGGAATATTAGATCACATTAAAAATTTTATTATATAATAAATTACTCCGACCTGCCAGATTCGAACTAGCGACAATCTGATTTTTAATAAACTACAGTCAGATGCTCTACCAACTGAGCTAAGGTCGGATGTCGTTTTTAATAACTTATGATTATTATATAAATATTTTTAATGCAAATAATAAAAAGAAGTTTATATCAGATTACATATTTTCCCCCATTCCGTTGTATCATCTAAAAAAAACAATTTTTTTTGATAAAAACCTATTTTTATTTGGATCTAATAAAGACATTATTCGTCTCTATGACATAAAAGAGAAGAAAAAAATATTTGATTTTTATACAATCGAAAAACCAATAGACTCCTTTCAATGGAATAAAAAAAATTCTCTTTTTATTTCTTCAGAATATTCAATTTACCAATGGAATCGATTAAAAAACGATCTATGGAAAAAAAGACTTGAAATAAAATGCGAAAAATGTTTCGATTTTCTAATTTTTTTGAAAAATCAAAAAACAATGATCAGCTGTACTTCAAATCAAAACAAATTATTTGTCTGGAATGTTTGCGAAGAAAAGACTTCTTTTGTTGGAAAAACATCTATATCGGACAAGATATCTTTCATAAAACCTTGTAGAAAATCTAATAAATTTGCTATAAGTACAAAAAATCATAAAATTTTTATTTTTGACGAAAATGGTACATTGATATATTCTTTTTATAAAAATAAATTCTGCGATCAATTCCAATGGCCGGGAGAAATAGTTTTAGATTGGGTTTCCTCGAACACAATCGTTTTTGGAGGAAGCGGGAACGATATATTTGGTTTAGATTTAAGACAGAGAAAACAGAGTTTTCTGTTATCTGGTCACGAAAGTGAAATAAGTTGTCTGGCTAGTGGAAAAACCCCGAACGAAGTTAATTCGAATAATATAATTTCATCTGATAAAAACGGGACGTTAAAATTATGGGATACCAGGATGTCTAGAGAGGTAATTACTTTGAATAATAAGAAGAAAAAAATAACTTCAATCGAATCATTTTGTTAAAAGATAATGTAATAGTTAATTTAAATCATTTAATCCTAATAAGAAAAAGAAGATGAATACTATATCGCCATTTCTTCAAAAATTATGGGATATAGTAAATGATAAACAAAATAGTGATATCATTTCTTGGGTTAAAAAAGGAGAATGTTTTGAAATTTTTGACTATGTACGGTTTAGTTCCTATATACTCCCTATTTTTTTCAAAACTAAAGTATTTTCTTCTTTTACACGACAACTTAATATGTATGGATTCAGGAAACTTAAAAGAGATAGTTTTATTTACGCGCATTTGAATTTTAAATCAAATCAGCCAGATAAATTGTTAAAAATAATTAGAAAAAAAAATAAAATAAATAAGACCGATGAGAACGATGGCGGTATATTAAATCGCAGTATTAATCAGGATCTTGAAGAAATTAAGAAATGGAAAAAGTATGTGAGTAAAAATCTGGCTGAAATAAACGAAAGGCAAAATAAGTTTTTGGAAAAATTGGGTGAATTCGAGAAAAAACAAATTGAAATTGGTAATGAACTAAATGAAATCAGAGGAGACATATTTGAAAAACTCGCCGATATAGTTGAAACTAAAGATTAAAATTAAATTTTTATATATACATATTTTTATATAAAGAAAGTTTGTAAATTTAACATGAATAATTTCATAAACACTGTCAAATCGTTATTTAAGCAAACTGAAATGTCTGAAAAAAAACAAGATTTAAATAATCAAAATAAATTAGAAAAAATAAAAAAAATGCTTAAAGGAGAATGGAGTAATATTAAACAAGCTTCTGAGTTTCCTGCTCTGTGGTCACATATTAGAGTCTTTTACACAGAGTTGCCTGAAAATTTATTAGACGGTAAAAGTTTTTATATAGAATCTGTTTACGATTATATGGAAGACAAGCCTTATAAAACTGGAGTTGCGATGTTGAAAGAATCTAAAGGTAAAATTGTCATGAAAAATTACAGAATAATTCAACCTGAAGATTTTTGGTTCGGATCGAGAAATCGCGACTTACTTACAGGCTTGACGCAAGATAGACTCTTCGCGACGCCATCTGCTTGCGACATTGTTTTTGAATATGACGAAAAAGAAGAAAAATTTGTTGGCCAGTTGAGGAAAAAAAAAAAATGCCTTGTTTCTAAAAAAGGAATTGACACAAAAACTTATTTAGATTGTAATATGGTCGTAGGAAAAACTGAATATACAAGCTGGGACACGGGAAGAGATCTTGACACGGGTAAACAAGTTTGGGGAGGTTCGGCTGGGCCATTTTGTTTTGAAAAAGTCGATTAAATAACATGAATTATTTATTAAATTAATCCATTTCTATGAAACAAGTGAGCAATTTAAAAATTCATTATTCAAAACAACCACAGTTTTATGCCCCTTTAGATTTGATAAAAATTTTTAAACCTCGTTCCCCGTATTTAAATATTCCTTGGAAGGTAAATGATTTATATTCAGGTAACCGATGTATATCAATTGAAATATCAAAAACTTTTTCTTGTATTAAGAAAAAAGGTTTTCGAATTATTAAAAAATCTGAAAAAAAAAACATTAAATTAAGATATCGAAATGAATGTTGTGTAAACAGAGAATCGTATTCTAAAAATTTATATAAACAAAAAATTTATTTAAAATTAGGATTTCTAAACTCACAATTTTTTCAGGAAATTAAGAAAAAAAAATTATTAAGATTATTTCCAAAGTTTACAATGAAAATTAGACAAATGAATTGGAGCGAAAATAGAATGGTTTTGGTATTTATATGGCTCTCTCTGCCAGAGTTTCAGTTAAACATGAAATACTGGATAAAATTTATACTAACAGATAGACTCGATTATGAAAATTGATAAATATTCTGTTAGATGTTTAGAAGATAAATGTGAAAAAACATTAACATGGTAAGTTAAAATAGTTAAAAAATTGTAAATATTTATGATTTAAATAATGATTTCATTTATATATTATAAGAAATCAACTTCGCATGCCACTCCATTGTAGATTACATGAACTGAATTTCCAATTAATTGCAATGCGCGTTTTGACATCACAGCTGTCTTATATATGGCATTTATTAATATAAAAGTGTTAACCATTAAATCAACTCATAATTCGTCAAGGAGCCAAATTTGTTCTTCTTCTCAAGACACAGAAAAAGAATTTTCAAATGAATTTAATATTCCTGGAAAATTTAAAATATCCGAAGTAGATATGAAAAGAAGAGAAAAAGATCTGAAAGCTCTAGCAAATAAATGGAAAAAAGAAAGAATTCTTAGAGAAGATCAAGAAAGAAAGTTAGTTGGATTTACTAAGAATTCGGAGATAATTAATGGCAGGATGGCTATGATTTTTATAGTAACTGGAATTTTAACAGAATACTGGACTGAACAGACAATTCCAACTCAAATTGACACTATGTTAAGAGTCGCAGGTCTCCTTTAAAATGGAGTGGTGGCCGAGTGGTCTAAGGCGCTGGATTTAGGCTCCAGTCTGGAAGGGCGTGGGTTCGAATCCCATCCACTCCAATAAATTATTTAAGGAGTATAAAATTTAATATAAAAATATTTTTTTTTCCTATTGAGCTATAACAAGACTTGAAATGAAACAAAGATTCTTAAAGAATTTGGTAAGTTACTATATATTCATTTTTTCTATTTTATATTCCAAATTTCTAAATATTATAGTTTTTTTACGAAATACTTAAAAAAATCAGACGGCGTCAATATTTTGTTCTAAAAAATATCTTAAAGCACGATCTTTTGTCTTTTTTTAAAAATCCGGTGATCACAAGTAATAAAAAAAATCTAATCCAAAATAACGAAAGCTTTTCGATACTACTTTCAGGTACTTATCTCAAAAAAAATATCGAATATAATATAAGCTTTGATCCGAAAAAAAAAACATTTAAAAACTTTTTCTTCCAGTATATCATTAAAATGTTTTTTCAATATCATTATTCGAAAAAAATAGCGAGAGTTCGTTCGGCCGCTCGCATGGAAAAGATATTCTCTGGCAGAATGGCAATTGGCCTGCTTGAAAAAATTGAAAAAAGTCCTACCAGGTGTCCAGAAAAAACCTTCTATAATTCCATTTTCGAAAGGAATGAAGGCAGGATATTTTTAAGAAATTATCTAAGGAAAAATTTAAAATCGAAATGGACAAGAGATAACACAGATTCTGGACACACCGGCTTCCATGAAAAATTATACTCATTTGTCCTAAGAAAAACTGATGACAGGACTCTAGGCACGCGGGAGCCTTTAATGATTCAAATTTCAAAAAAAATATCATGAAATATTAACTTAATTATAATTTATATTAAAAATATATTTTTAACTAATAATAGTATCAATTCTTTTATAATCAAATGGAATCTATTCGGTATACCAACCATACTATTCTTGAAAAAAGAAAATCCAAGGAAAAGGAGGCTTTAGAAACTATTTTATTAAAAAATAGAATAAAAGAGAAAGAAATTATAAAAAAAAAAGCAAATAAATTAAGGGCAGACTTTTATATCGATGAATATAGAAAAAAAAGATTTAATCAAACAATCGAATCTAAAAAAGCAAGATCACAGAAAAAATTTTTTATTCCATCGGAATCAAAAATATTTTTTGTAATAAGAATCAAGGGAATTAATGGACTACCTCCGCAGGCAAAAAAAATTTTACATCTTTTTAGACTTGATAAAATAAATAGCGGAGTGTTCTTGAAAATAAACACGTCAACCATTCAGATGCTTAAAAAAATTGAAACTTTTGTTGCATATGGCTATCCCTCTAAAGAAACGATAAGATATCTGTTTAAAAAAAAGGCTTTCGGTAAGATAGGGAAAAGAGGATCATGGCAAAAAATTGATTTAAACAATGATACTGTTATAGAACAGGCTTTGTCGCAATACGGAGTCACGAGTCTCGAAGATTTGATTTACGAAATTACCGAATGCGGTCCATATTTTAAAGAAATAAACAATTTTATATGGCCATTTAATCTAAGATCTCCAAGAAAAGGTTTTTCTAAATTAGGTAAAAATAGAAGTTTTTTGGAAAGAGGTTCTTATGGAAATTGGGAAAATTCGATAAATCATTTGATAAAGAAAATGGCCTAATATAAATACAATAAGGAAAGGTGTTTTCAAGTTAAAGTTTTTAATAGATATTTATAAATAAAATATTAAATATTTAATAAGTAAAATTTTGAATATAATAAAATTAACTAATAATCCAGGTTGAATGATTTATATTGAGAAAATCGAAATCGAAGGGTTCAAATCATACAAAAATAAAACAATTCTCGAAGGTTTCGATTTAAATTTTAACTGTATAACAGGTTCAAATGGATCTGGTAAATCTAATATTATTGACGCAGTAGCTTTTTTACTGGGAATATCTGCACTTTCTATAATAAGAGCTTTTCGATACAAAGATTTGTTATACAAAGATGGAAAAAATGAATCTAAATATGCGAAAGTGGAGATTATTTTTAAATCTAGACACTCGGGAAATAAATTCTTCTTTAATCAGAATCTTGATATATTGAATATAACTAGAAAAATTTTTTTCAATGGTAAAAATAGATATTTCTTTAACAACAAACAGATAGAACCTAGTAAGATTTTGAATTTTTTTTATTCAATTAATATAAATGTAAATAACCCGCATTTTCTGATTAGACAAGGGCATATTACAAATGTATCGAGAATGAACAATAGAGAGCTTTTGGTATTAGTAGAAAATGCAATAGGTACAAATTTGTACGAAAATAAAAAAAAAAAAGCTATTGAAACGATAAAAAAGAAACAAATAAAACTTGATGAAGTTAGTCATAATTTACAAAATTTAGCAAAACCCAAAATAACCCGTATCATTCAATCGAATCTAGCGATCATGAAAATTAATTATTATTTTAAAAAAGTAGAATTTTCACTTGATGATTTTAAAAAAACCAAAAAAAAAACCAAAAAAAATTTATCTTACCTTAAAAATTTCGAAAATAAAAAAAAAAACTTATTGCAAAAAATTAAAATTAATACGAATTGTAATAAAAAAATGCCCTTTTACAACGGTGTCGAAAAGCTAGGAATAACTAAAAAATTCAATGATATTTTATCAGAATTCAATTCTACAGTAAAAAGTTATATAAAAAATATGATCAATTTCTCGGAAAAATTTAATAAAATTTTTAACAATTTGTCGACTATAAATAATTTTCTTACTGTTTGTAAATTCAAAAAAACACTTTGGGAATTTTGGTTTTTTAGGTCAAAATTTAATAGGATCTTTTATCAATTTGGAAAAAATGGATATTTAAAAAAGAAAAAATGCTTATACGCTGCAGATATCGGGTCTAAAAAATTTCACGAGTTTTATTCAAATCTAATAAAATCCTCGAAATACTTTATTACAAATTTAATTATAATCTCAAAAAAATACCGAGTAATTTATTTAATCGAGAAAAAATTCGCCTTTCATTTTAACCTGTTGAATGTTTTAAAAAATTTTAAGTACAATAGTTTTAGGGTGGATAGACTTCAATCCTTTTCGTATTCTGAGAAAATTCAAAAAATTTTTAAAATCGCTAACTATTTCGAATATTCGACTTATATAAAATCAGAAAACAATATCATATTATGGAAACTACGCAAATCTATAATAGGAACAATATCAAGTATTGTTCAAATGATTAAAACTGTTTTTATTCCATTTATCTCCAAAGTTACGAATTTTTATTGTAATTTTTTAATCACAGAAAAGAAATTTCATATTGATAAAATTATAGAAAATGTAAATTTTTATAATAAAACATGTCTGATAGCTACGGAAGAATTAAAAAACAAAAAATTAACATACTATGAAAAAAATCCGATCAACGATATTATATCTATGATATCTTTCGAAAATTTTTTAGCAAATACCATGAGATTATTATTTTCAAAATTACGGATTTTAAGCGATCAGGTGAAAGTTGAAATGGTGGAGCTTCCGATACCAAATAGATTCACTGCAATTTCATTAGAAGGTTTGATATATGAATCAAGAGGTTTTTTGACCATAGAAAAACAAGAGAGATTTGGAGATAAGTATCGAAGTTTTCAATGCGAATTTAACTATAATAGAATAATCTGGCTGCGTCTCTGTGTTTTAAAAAAAAAAAAAAATTTTTTTTGTAAAAAGAGCAAACTAAGACTTGTTTATAAAACAGACGATGTTTATAAAAAAATGAAAAATTTTCTGATGCATTTTGAGAAAAAAATTTCAGTAAGAAAAAAAAAATTTTTTGACTTGAAAAAAAAAAAGTTAGGAGAGGAGGAAAAGATGTTAATGCGTTTTTATAGCTTTCCTCACTCAAAGGAATATTCAAGTAAAATATCTGAGGATAAAAACAAAGTCGATTTCGATTTCGAATTTTATTTATTCAAATCAAATAGTATTTTGATAAAAAAAATCATTAATTTTTCAATAACTAATAGAAATCTTTCAGTTAGATATAACACGAAAAGAAGCTCGATTAAAAAACTGTTTTTAAAATTAGCAATTTTTTACAATCAATTCACAAAGTTCCAAATAAAAAAGGAAAAAGCGAAAGCAAATTTAATTGAAATTCAAAAATTAAATTCAAATAGAACTTTCATATTCAACATTTTTATGTTCAAATCCCCAGGAGATCCTGGATATAATTTTAACGAAGCCAGTTTCTCTAAATTAAACAAAATTCTTATTAAAGATAATCAGATAATAGAAAGTGTCATCGAGATTTTATCAAAGATTAAATTTTTAAAAGACAAAATCAGTATGAAATTGAACAGAAGAAAATCACTTATAAATGTTTATTCATGGTTAGATAGATACGGAATACTATTTGAAAAAAAAAAAACTATCGAAGCTGATAGAATAGAAATTGGGAAAGTAATTGAAAATTTGGATATAAAAAAAAATCAGATTATTATTAATGCATTAAAAAAAGCAAACCCTTCATTTCAAGCCATTTTTAACGGACTTGTACCGGGTTCTAGAGCTAGAATTTTTTCAACCAAAGATAAAAATGGACTCGTAAAAGGCCTGGATTTAGTGATATTTATAGGAAATTCTAAGAAAAAAAGTCTTGTAGAATTATCGGGAGGGCAGAAGTCTTTACTAGCTTTGTCTTTTATTTTTGCAATTTTAACATGTAGACCCGCGCCTTTCTATATTTTAGACGAAATCGATGCTGCATTGGATTCGTGTAATACTGAAAATATAGGTAATATAATCAAAAATTTTTTCGAATTATCTCAATTTATAATAATTTCTTTAAAAGGAGGATTGGTCAAAAATGCAAATGTTATTTTCAAAATCAAATCTTCAAAAGAAGGCAGTCTAGTTTCTAAATTGATTAAAAAACTAGAAAAAAAAATTTTAGTTTAATTAAATATCTTTTCAATCTTTTCTAGTTTTGATTATTTTTGTAACTATTTTTTCTTTAGTTACTATATAAACTATCCCTCCCCACCCGCTAAGACAATCTCTATTGGTCGCAAGACATAAACAGTTCGATATGGTTTCCATTAATTCTCGAGGCTCCATATCAGGTTTCCAGAATGTTTGACAGAGTCCAAGTAGACTTTCGGAACAAGTCCCGCTTACAGCAAAATCTGAACTGTGAGAAATTGCGCCGATTACATCTGTTATAGTTATACTAGGATTTTCTTTACTATCTAATCCAATCGACACGCTTTCTACGAAAAATGGAGAAATTCTATTTTTATATAATAAAAGCGATAATATATTGTCAAAAACAGATTGATCAATTTCTTTTCGGTTGTTTAATTTATAAATTTGTATATGATAATCTAAATTTTGTTTTACCGTCAGCATGTCGCCTATTAGCCCTGTTATCCCAATGAACAGTCGTTTGTTCATTTTAAAAATTTTAGGGGCATTACACGAACTGGTGTAATTTTCTAAACCGAATCTCAAATCTGATGCAATTGCAAAGCAATTTTGCCCATTCATTACTAGCATTGATCCGCCGTTATAATCCATATATAATAACGTGAGAAAATAAAAATCGAATCAATCTTCTGGGTTATCATGTCATCCTTGCACAGGGGCCATGCTAATCTTCTCTGTATTGTATTCAATTTAATATTATGGCATTTGCCATATAAATTTATAAAATTTATTTGAATTATAATTAATATATTATTTTATGTGAATTGTCTTTAAAACTCCATTTACCGACATGGTGGCCGAGTGGTCTAAGGTGCTGGCTTAAGGCGCCAGTCTAATTTGGGCGTGAGTTCGAATCTCACCCATGTCAAAATGATATTATTTTTAGTCGATATTTTTAACTTTTTCTTTGATTTGTTTTTTGAATCTTTTTCCATAAAGGTTTGTTTTGAAGCTGGAAAAAAAATCGATTCTTGCAGCAATCGAGCATTTATTCGAGAGAAGTCTAGACATTTTGGCTCTATATTTTATCCTAATTTTTCTAATAAAAGAAGAGTTGAATAAAATCCCGAATTTAGGTGTTTTTGTTTTTTTTTTTAACGATCTGAATAGTGCCTTTTCAGACCCTAATATCTGAATAGTCGACGAGGGGTACTTCGATAAATTCTTAAGCGACCCAGTTTTTGATATTAACCTTGCAGCCAAAGTTTCTCCGATTAGAAAACTTAAGTTTGGACTGAGTTTCCTAATTTTAATTTTTAAATATTCATAAATTAGATATTTAAACTCTGTCAGTCCGATTATACAATTGCATAAATTTTTAATCATTATCATATCTATCTTTTCAATTGCGAATCCTATAGACGATTTTGATCGTTGAAAAATTTTTATCCCAATATTTTTATTTAAGAATAAGGCACATAATTCATTTAATTTTTTATTATTTAAATTTTTTTTATTACCTATGAATTTTATCAATAAAGAATATAGATAAAAATCTTTGACAATTTTGTTTAATTCGGGAAAATGCCACGAATAAAGTTCTCGACAGTTCATGGCTAGAAAATTTAAACTATTGTCAACCTGTTCTAATAAAAAATTAGATTGTATGACCATGTTATCTAAACTTTCGAGATTAAAACTAATCTTGCTTTGGAAAAATATATGGGATAAATTAAATCGGACTTTATCGAAATTGCGAAAAAAAAATTTCTTAGAGATTTTTTCAAAATGAAAACGTATGAATCTAGTGCTCTCCTGAACTACTTCATCTGAACAAATTTTAATATTTAATCTTTCACTTATATCTGCGCTAAGTTTAGAATCTGTTACCCCTATGATCGTTTTATCATCACCTAATTTCGATATTTTAACTAAAAAGTTTTGTAAAAATAATGAACATTTGCTATCTGCTAGAGAAATGTTGTCTTGGATAACATCCTCGATTGATATAAATGGCATGAAATATTTAATTTTGAAAAATTTTAAGAAAAAATGATAATTCGAAATTTTGTCTTGAAAATTTGAAGATTTTATCAAGAAAGATAAATCCGTTTCTGCATTAAACAAGGCATAGCCTGCGACAGATTCGTATAAAATTAACATTTTATATAAACAGATTAAAGGTGGTTATGTAGAAAGATATTGGAATGAAATTACCTATAATCAGAGATCTCGAAAAAATAACAAACTTTCTTAAAACTTCACTTGGGCCAAAAAGTAAAGATAAAATTTTGATAGATGATAAAGGAAATATTAAAATCACTAATGATGGCGCAACAATATTAAAATCGATTAAATATGATTCTATAGCCTCTATTATATTGCGAGATGCTTGCAGTGTTCAAGATAATGAAATCGGAGATGGTACAACTTCAATATGCTGTCTTATCAATGAACTTGTATTTGAAGCACAACATTTACTTAAGATCGGTATTCATCTTCAAACTATTTTAAAGGGTTATAAATTATCCGCCAATTTGGCATTAAAAATAATAAAACAAAATTGCTTCAGTTATAGTAATAATTTAAAGGCATTTTTAGCGGATTTGCTTGATATCACAAGGACATCTTTGAATTCGAAAATCATCTTTTCCAATAGAGAACACTTTTCGAGAATTGCAGTGAAAGCTGTATTAAATCTAAAGGGGAGCATGGATATCGATAGAATACAGATATTAGGAGAAGTCGGGGGCACTCTAAGAGATTCTTTCTTAGAAGAAGGTTTTATTATTGAAAAAAAAATATCATCTGGACATTTTAAAAGAATTATCGGTGCTAAAATTTTAATCGCAAATACAAGCTTAGATTCTGATAAAATAAAAATTCATGGTACTAAGATTAAGGTAAAAAACTTATCAAAACTAGCTAAAATTGAAGTAAGAGAACAAAAAAAAATATTGGATAAATGTAAAAAAATAATTTCTCACGGGGTAAATGTTCTGATAAACAGGCAGTTGATTTATAATTTTCCAGAAAGATTTTTGAATGAAAATGGCGTGCTTACAATAGAGCATGCTGATTTCGAAGGGATAGAAAGGCTAGCATTGGTGACCGGCGCGGAAATCGTTTCCACGTTCGATGAGCCTGAAAAAGTAAAATTAGGACGATGTGAAATTATTGAAGAGGTGATGATTGGAGAAAAGACTATGATAAGATTTTCAGGTTGCCACGGCAAAGGCGCTTCTACTATAGTATTAAGAGGTTCGAATCTACAAATTATATCTGAGGCAGAAAGATCGATACACGATGCACTGAGTGTGATAATCCAAGCGATTAAAAATCCTGACTTTGTCTATGGCGGAGGTGTCGTCGATTCTAAGATAATAATAGGATTGGAAAAATTCATGAAAAATGTTGATCATAAGGAAGCTTTGGTCATACGTGCTTTTTCTGCTGCAATAAAAAATTTGTTAAAAATAATAATTGAAAATTCCGGCTTGGATCCCGCTGAAATTCTAGAGTCTTTGTTGAAGCAACATGAAAATCCTCAAAGCGATTCATGTTTCGACGTCTATAGTGAAAAAATTTGCAGTGCAAAAAAAATTGGTTTAATAGAATGTTCTAGGCTTAAAATACAAACTATTTTATCAGCCGTGGAAACGGCGGAAATGATCATGCGAATAGACAAAATGTTTTTAAACGATTAATGAATCAGGTTTTTTTTCAAAATATCTATTTGTTTTTAAAAAATATTTTAATTATTCTATAACCTTCTCCCTCTGCGACCGCTTTTCCTTCGTGTGCTATCAGAAGGGATAGGTGTCACGTCTTCTATTCTACCAATTTTAAGCCCAGACCTTGCCAATGCTCTCATAGCACTTTGAGCCCCTGGCCCAGGTGTTTTACTCTTATTTCCTCCTTTTGCTCTCAATTTAATATGGAGTGCATTGATACCTAGTTCTTTACATTTTTCAGCCACTTTTTGTGCTGCAATCATTGCTGCATATGGAGAAGATTCGTCCCTGTCAGCCTTGACTTCCATTCCTCCTGTTCGCCTGACCAACGTCTCCGATCCCGAAAGATCGGTGACGTGGATAAAAGTATCATTAAAAGTTGCATATATATGAACAACGCCAAATCTTAAATCCAAATTTTTTTTAAAATTACCAGATTTTTCGTTCTATCATTAGAAGGTCATTTATATTAACTTTCAAAAAAGAATATTTTTAGTACTTACCATTTTTTTTATAAAAAAAGAAAACAAAAAATAAACACTACATATCAAGAACATGGGTAAAAAAATTCATAAAGCTCGTGATGAAAATAGGCAAATAGTTAGGATTATTCTAATTTCTAAAAAAGTAAGGTCCTTGGAAAAAATATGTCAGGAAATAATTTTGAGGGGTAAAGAAAAAAATCTAATCATCAAAGGGCCAGTCCGAATTCCTGTAAAAAAATTACATATAACCACAAGAAAATCTCCTTGCGGAGAAGGAACGAATACCTGGGACAAATTTGAAATAAATATTCATAAAAGAATTATAGATATAACTTCTGATAACACTGATGTTATACGACAGATACCTTCTATAAACATTGAACCTGGTGTAGAGATAGAGGTTAATATTCTTTGATTTTAGTTTTTATCTAAATGATATTTTAATATACAATTTAATTTTATAAATTAAACATTTAAAATTCCGTGAAACACAGCCATTCCTTTTGATTTAAGGGCCGGTCGGGATCTACTGTAAGTTTTATATTTTTCAACGCATTCATAAAAATATCCCTTGCCTTAATCAAATCAATTCTCTCTACAGTTTTGCCTGTTATCAAAGGTGATAATATATTTTGAACATCGTGAATTTCCCCTAAACTTTGTTCAAGTGTTTCCCAATAGTCTAGATTTATGTTCAGAGAATTTTTAGGTAAATTTATCAAATTATCCTGTTCAAACATTTTCCTCAATGCCAATCTTAATTTTCGATTTGTTTCGCATAAACGTGTGAAATTTTCTCTCGAGAGCATCTCGCTATATTCTAAATGACCGTTTAGATTTACAAGAACTACTGAAAGCTCGTTTGCGAGAACTCTAATTCTTCCTAAAAAAGCAAGGTTTGGATCAGGAGAAACGCAAAAAGGATATACTGCGAATAAATAAGTCCAAGTAGCCCCAATCTTTAGAATAGGGTTTAATAAGGATTGTCTAGTCGAAAGCCTGTGGATTTCAGATATTCTTATTAAATGATAATCTGATGAAATAAGTGTGAAATGACATCGCGAAACCCCTTCTTTTCCATATTTATTTTCAAGCAGAGATGTTAAGATGGAAAGGTTATCCTGAAAATTCGAATAAGTATGTTCGATTATGAAATCTAGACCCGATAAATTAATTTTTGATTTATCTGCGAGATAGCGTAGATAAATATAACCTGCTGAAGCGCTTGAAAATTCATTTTGATCTATTTCGCCTCCTAAGAACACAATTGTATCTAATTTAATTTTTCCAGATTTTATTTGATTTAAAATTGCACTTATTCTTCTTGAAAATTCGACGGTTATCTGGTTTTTATCCAGATTTTTGCAAAAAATAACAGCAACGTGCAAAGTAGACTCAAGGTGGCCGTTTAGATTTTCTTGAACAGCAGGTTCAATCAATCCATCTGTCGCAAGTAAAAAATCGATTTTGTCAGCTATTTCATGCAATCTTAGACCGGGTACAGTGTTTTTTTTTTGATCAACTTTATGGTTTTTTTTATTTTTTTTTTTTTCATTAGCATTTTTTCTAGAAATTTTATCAACTCGATGAACCCCGTTACAACCATTGAAAACCAAATGATTATTATTTTTAACAAAACAATTCATACCAAAACGAGGGTGCTTTTTAATTAATATATGAAAAATTCAATCCAAGCATACGGAAAGAAAGTAAGTATAGATTTTAATAGATAATTTTGAGATAATGTTGTATTTAAATTAATTTTTAGAAAAATTCTATCGCGGTAGCTTTAGTAAGAGGCCCGGGACAAGGTCGTATAAGAGTTAATGGTGTACCACTAGATCTTGTTCAACCTGAAATATTGAAAATAAAAGTGTTTGAACCACTTCTTTTAGTGGGAAAAAACGAATTCGGGGACATCGATGTAAGAATAAGAGTAAAAGGCGGGGGGAAAACAAGCCAGATTTACGCAATTCGCCAGGCTATAGCGAAAGGATTAATCGTTTACCTAGAAAAATATGCGGATGAAAATAAAAAAATTGAGATAAGAAATATAATAACAAACTACGATAGGTCTTTGTTGATATCGGATTCTCGTAGAATAGAGCCTAAAAAATTCGGGGGCAGAGGTGCTAGGGCAAGGTATCAAAAATCATATCGTTAAAATTCTTTTTGTTTCTGAGACATTATTTTTTTTTACATTAAGAATATAAGACATTTTAGTTTCATCTCTAATTTCATTAAAGGAATGATTTTTTCTAGCGATTTGAACCGGATTCATGTTGTAAATTTTCCCATAAACTCCAAAATGAAGGCGGTTTAGTAATTCATGCTCAATTGCTTTTTCAAAATTTCTGTTAAATTTTAAACTTTCATTGCTTGTTTTTATATTTATTTTACTTGAAATGAAAGATTCCGAGTGTTTCTTAGAATTCAATATCTTTAATTTTTTTCTAACCTTTATCTGATGGAGTTTCGTTAGTCTTTGTTTTGATTTAAACAAAAAAAATTTTGGCCAAAAAGCCAAATTTAAGTCTATTTGCTGAATTGCTTTTATATAATTTCTCGATAAAGGAATCTTAGCCCAAGATTTATTTGGGAACCGAGACTTTTCTGCTATTTTTCTTAATAAAAAATAATCCCCTTCTTTCTCTATAACAGTTGCATATTTAATATTGGATAATGGACAGGCCTGTCTGGTACATAATCCTGTTATATTGGCGTCATTTTTACAATAATTTATACTCGGGGTGATAAATTTAAATGAACAGAAGTTATTCTCGCCAATAATTTTCCAAATAACATCATCGTTCGAGATTTGCATTGTTTTTTCTAATACAATTTAATGTTTATTTTCTGAAATAATATAATAAATATTTACTTAATTATTATCGAAAAAATTTTTTTTTTCAGATGATGTTTGAAATCGACCGTGCCCCCATTTAGACGATGTGTCTATGAATTTCAGGATTATATTTTCATTCACAAGTCTTTTTTTACTGATAATAATACTTTTTCTTAATGTCAAACACCTTTTTTTGGTGCCCACAACAGACCCCTTTACCATTATAAAATCGTTATTTACTACACCGTAATAAGGAAAGCCGCCTATCGGAGTAATTTTTTTCTTGTCTACATCATTTTCAGTGCTCCCATTTGCATTGTCGCTGCCTTTTCCAATTTTATAGATTTTCGAATTGATCTGAGTTCGATGGTGAAACCCATTCTGACCTGCTCTGGGAACAGTGTACGAAACTCTGGTAGGATGCCAAGATCCTACGCAAGCGACTTTTCTAGACCCTCTGTGGGTTTTTCTTGGCAATTTCGTGACTCCCCATCGAGTGATAACCCCCTCGAATCCTTTTCCTTTAGTGATTCCGATAACATCTATCATTTCATTCTGGGAAAAAATACTGTCTATTGGAATTTTTTTCCCTAGTAATTTTTCTGAAAAAACTATTTTTTCAAGAAGAGACCCCCCGTTAATTTGTATTTCTAAAATTTTCGATTTTTTTAATTTCAGTCCAATGTCTTTTACTTTAGACGCAGCTATTAGACGAATTGTTGAGCAATATTTTTTAATTTTATTCAAATTTTCAACCATTAAAAATTCATCTCTGCTTTTATAACTAGAAAAAGCTTTTTTTTTACTTTTATACCAATTTTTATAATAATTTCGTCTGAAGCCTTCGCTCAATTTGTCTGACCAAATTGTTTTAAAAGCTCTAAGCCCTTTTGGAGTGTTGATATAACCAACGAATCCTGCCACTTCCAAAGGGGGAGTTTCTATAATCGTTACGCCCTCTACCACATCCTTTTTATTAAGCTTTGATCCAGGTAAATCAACTTCTCTTACGACATGCGACATTCCTGCCTTAAAACCTATCGATGCTGTCATATGGCAAGATTTTTTTGGATCGTCTTTTGGAAAACTTTTTATCTTTCCTTTTCCTCTCTGACATCTTTTTTTAGGCAAAAAACCCAAGGATCCATGACGCGGGGCTTCGTATTTACGATGTGCCATTAATTATTATGAGAATGATTTTTTTTAAAAACCAAATATTATAATTAAGTTAGAAAAAATAGAAATTATTAGTACATAGGTCAAAAAATTTTTCTTTTTTTTTTTTTCAAGTAGACTCAGTCTTTTTCCTGATTGATCTACTTTTCTAAAATTTTCTCGAGAGTCGTCGTTAATCTCTTCAAGAATGGCCAATTGTTTATTTGATTGAAAATTCAATAAAGAAGTGAGATTGACAATCTTATTTGAAATTAATGTGTTAATTCTAGACAAATCTTCAAAAAGAAAATTATTTTTTTGGCGATTAGTAAAATTTTTTTGAAAACGAACTCTATCATTAAAAAAATTTTTTTTAAGTTTGATATGTTCAAGGTTATCTTTTTTTAATTCATTATTCATAGAAATTCCGTCTTTTTTAATTTTTTTCAAATTTAAGAGTTTTGATAAAATATCTTGAAATTTAAAAAGATATAAAATTGAACAATTTTGTCCTAGTGTTTTGACGAGAATTATCTCTAAAAATTTTTTTTCTGAATTTAAAAAAAAAAGCTGCATATTTTCCGTAATTATATCGAGCGAGCTTTCTTTTTTTTCCATTAAAAAGTACTTGACAAAAAAAATTGTTTGTAAAATATTGAATTGTTTTACTAAAATATTCAATAGACCAGATGGCAAATTTCTTTCCTTTTTTTTTCTAAAAAATCTTAAAGTAAATTCGTTTCTTTTTTCGTAAATTTCCATATTGTTGTAATTATATTTTTATATTCTTTAAATTATATTTTTATAATTAAAATAAACTTTATCATTAATAACTGTTTTCATCATTCTTCTTTTTTTTTTAAAGTACGTCTTTTTACTCTTCCAGGTAAACCTCCTCCAAAAGGTGATTTTGAGAAAAACGATATTTTATCTTGAGAATCTAGTTTTACCATAAAAGATGGAATGTTTACAAGCATTCCATTGATCGCGATGTGTCTTTGTCTTATCAAAACTCTAGAATGATGTACGCTTTTTGCGAAACCAGATTTAAAAACTAAAGTCTGAAGCCTTCTTTCTAGGAAATCTTGAATTTTTAACGAAAGTACTTGATCCAATGATTCATTTTGCTCGGATAAAATACCATATTTTTTTAATCGTCTTATCAAAGAATCCCCTTGAACTTTTCTTCTCGAATCATTTTCAGGCAAGGTAAGAAGCAATCTTGCCGATGTTCTGATCTTTGAAAGCATCAGTTGAACTTTCCATAATTCTTTCTTATTTCTAAGTCCATATTCACCAACTAATTTTAATTCCGATTCTAATCTTTCTTTTTCATAAGGCCTCCTAGGAGTCTTATATGTTTTTGAACCTTTTGTAAAAAATAAGAAAATCACTTTTTTATAAAATTAAAAACATCAAAATTTAATACTTACAATTTCTATAATTTCTTGCCATTTAATATTTACTAATTACCGTGAGAATAAGAAAACATTTAGTAAATTATAATTATTATTTTACATACTCTCCCTTGGCACAAACCTGAATTCAGGGCCGCATTCTAGTATCAAAATGGCCTTATTTCTGTTATTTTTTATATTTATTTGATTTGTGATAGGTTTTTCTGAACAATCACTGAATAAAAGCTCTCCGTTTTTTCTAAATAATTCTTTAGAATGACTGATCGAAAAGAGAAACGAATTGTAATGGTTTTTACAAAAAATATTTTTATGTTGTTTATTTATAATCATCTGAAGAACCATCAATTTATCAGAAATTTCTATAATCGGTAGATTTAACTCTTTCGATAAAAAATCTCCTTTACCGCAACTTTTTTTAGATGATATTATAATCGAAGAAAAATAAATTTTACCAAGTCTATTTTCATATACTAGACCTTGATTGAATTTTTTAGAATAAACTTGACAATTGTTGACGGGAAAAGTTTCTAAATCAAATTCTGGAAATCCATATGGTAAAATTGCAATTTCTAAATTAAAATCTCCTTCCATGCAAGTACGAGTTTTGAAAATATTTTTTTTTTCGCCATGATTTAAAAATATATTTTTTCGAGAAATATGGCAATAGTTTTTTTTACAATTTTCCTTTTCGATAAAATTTTTTAAAATCAATAAATATTTTTTTTTATTTTTTTTTATCTTGCTTTTTTGGTATTTTTTGAATATAAAATCTTTGTTAAAAAAAAAGTTTAGCATACGTTCTTTCTGTATAATTTATTTTACCTAATTTCAGAAAAAATTTACTACTATAAATATATTTATTGAAAATTCGTCTAAACTATCTTAATTCTCGTAAAGACCGATCAAGCGATTTTAAAAATGGCTGTTCTTTTTTAAAAATTCAACAAGTTTTGGATTGTTTTCCGCAATATTTTTAAAAAGATAGTCTATAAGGAACCTGTATTTTATCTTCAAAGTTTTCAATACACAAAATGGCTGAATATTTAAAAAAGAGTTCATAAATGTTAATATACTGATGAAAAAATCTTCTTGAATTACAAAGCTTCTTAGTCGTGCTCTTGCACTAGCTTCGGTTAGTAAAAATATAGAATCTAGATTTTTCAAAGATATTTTAATTCCCCCCTCAAACGAACATTCTTTTCTAAGAGATACGTATATATTCGAGACTAATTCGTTATTGACATCAATAATTTTAGGGTTATAATTAAAAAGTGCAAGGTTATATAGCTTTTTAAACAATGAAAAATCTCGCTTTTTTTTGTTTGATTTCGAAAACAAGCCGAATTGAGTGGCGATTTTTTTTTTATAATGATTAGTGTTAGAATTTAAAATAGAAATTCCAATTTTTTCATCAATATCAAAATTTTCTTCGAGCACACAGAAAATGTCAACTGTGCCAAAAAAGCTTTCCTCTATTTCAAGATTTTCTAGTAGTGACAAATTTTTTTCATAAATTCCTTTTTTAGGAGCAAAGGAAAGTATTAAACTGGAATCATGTATCATGTGCCCCGGATCGCCTGGTTCCGTGTCAAAAAATATTTTTTTTTCAAACAAACTTCCGATGAGCTTTTTTTCATCCGATCCTATTTTTTCAAAACCATCTATCAAACAAAATCCTTTGTTTGTTAAATTTAAAATTCCGTTATAAAAAATTTCTTTTTTTAAATCAGAGTTTCTAGGTTTAAGACTTGCCAGCCCCCTCGAAGTTACTCCTTCTCCTGAAATATAGAAAGAATTTAGCTGAAGTTGATTGAAAAATTTTAAAAGACTAGTTTTACCAGTTTTAGGAGATCCTGTAATCAAAATATTTACATTTTTTCTTTTTTTAATTTCTGAGTTTTGCCGATGTTTAAAATTCGAAAAAAGTCCTAAGATTAAAGATAATTTACTGTAATATTGACCGTATATCTTTGGACAAAAAAATTTTATGAAAGAATGTAACAAATCTTTTTTTCTTGAAAGTTTTAATAACGCAATTTCTTCGCTGTTTATTAAATTTAAAATATTGCTTTTCTTTTTGATTTTTTCAATATTATTAGCTTCGATGAAAATTGAAAATAGAGGTAACGAAAAGCCCGAAGGAATGCTAGTATTAATGGTATATTTTATTATCCCTGTTAACACGATTTCTTCTCCTATTTCTACTTGACTAATTAGACTATTTTTCACAATAACTTCGATTGAAGTAGGAATTCTATCGAAATTTTTCTCAGAAGGTAATTCCTGTAACCATATTTTTTGGAAATTCTTATTTAAATTTTTACACCAATAAACAGTAAAAGGTCCTTTCGATTTACAATTAAAACATATTGCGAATATTTTTTTATATACAATTAAATTCGAGTATATGTTTTTTTGTATTTCCGAACACGAAAGGCATACTAATTTAAAAAAACTAATATTTGGACAAATTTCAGATTTCGAGATGATAACACCTCTTATTTTTATCAAAGAATTTATTCTCGATCTTTTAATAATGGAAAAGTCACTGCTTAAAGGGAAATTTGAAATTTTAATATTAAATTCATATATTTTTTTTGCATCAATTGAAAATATATCAGAAAAAAAGCTTTTGCATGCATTTTGAAAAATTTTTAAGATCGATTCTGGTTCGTTGGATAGCCAGATAGCTAAAACCGGATCTGCTGCAACTAGGTGTTGAAAAGAAAATAAAATATTTTTTTTTTCCTTTGAAAAAGAATTTCTCAATTTTTCAAGATAGTAACTATTACCAGATTTAACTTTTGTTATACCAAAAATAACACATAAAAATCTGTGCTTGACAATCTGGGCATTTTTAAAACTTTTAAGCCATTCGTTTAAATTAAAATTAGAAATCATTAAATTTTTTAAATATATATTTTCATCATGATAATATTTATCGGTATTTTTTTTTAGCGATGATAAAATTTTTTGAGAATTTTTTTTATTGTATCGCAAACCTTCATATCGTTCCATTATCTTAAATAAAATATATTTAAATATTGATTTAATTTTTTATTTGAAAAAATTTATTTTAACTTTCATTGGCTTAAATTCAACACGATCAAAAATTTCGTTCTATCAAAATGATTGGGAACTTTTTTAAGCGAGTTTTTTTTTACGTCTGCTATGATTATAAAAATATTACTTTTAGATATAATAGTTGGAAAAAAAAAAATTATTTTTTTAAAATTTTGAAAGAAATATACTGTGTCGTAAATTCCCTAATCTATCTGTTATCAACAGAAAATCCTGTTTTTACTTACAATTTTAATAAAAATATTTGTATAAAAAATTCATTTGTTAAAAAGATTTTTTTTAACATATCGAACGATATAAGTTACCGTGGGATTTGTAATTCGATTAGTAAAAATAACTCACGAGATAATTGGATTTTTAAAAAAAAATTACTTTTTTTTAAAATTGAAAATTTTTTTTTTTTTAGGAATAGAATTATGTGGGAAAAATTTAAAAAAAAAAAATTTTTAAGATTTGTAAAAAAAAAAAATAAAACCGTATTGCTTGATAAAAATACTTGTAAAATAAAATTCAATTTTTTTAAAAAAAGTGTTCCCGAATCCACTACTTATAGACAGCAAGCGAAAATTTTTGATTCTGATTATTATGTCAATAAAACAGATAATTTTTTTAAAATTAATCTATTTCCTTCGGAAGATTCTCTTGTGAAAAAGAAAGTTTTGTATAAATATGAAAAAATTTTTTACAAAAGAACTATTTTTGAAAATGATAAAATTAGATTGGCTGAATCATTTTCAAAAAATATGGACAAATTTAAAAAAAAAAAAAAAAACAGAAATGTTTTGTTTGATAAAAAAAATTCTCAAAATCACACCTCTCATAAAACTTTAGGATTATTTTTATTTAAAAATAATTTTTTAATTGTTAAAAAGATTCAAGATATAGTATTTAGAAAAAGTAATTTTTTGAAATTAATTTTTGCCAAAAAAATAAATTCAGCTATTTTATATGAAAAAATCTATTCGATTCAAAATGAAATAGCATTGAATTTTTTCTTTAAAGAGATTATTTTATTTTATATCGATTTTATATTTTATAAGATTTTTAAAAAAAATAAAATCAATCGTTATTTAAAAATTGAATTTAGAATATTCGACGAAATTTCAGTAACTATTCGAAAAAAAGTAGAAAGTTTTTTTTTTATAAATTCATGGAAAAAAATAATTAATATAGATGCAAATCGTATATTAAAAAAAGATCAATTCGAAACGATGGAAAAATATTTGTTTGTGTATAAAAAAATCAAAAATGAACAAAAAAAAAAATTATTAAATATATTTGATTTTAAACAAAATAGAAAATTTTGCATTAGAATTCTTTTTTGGAATAATGTCCAAATTTCTAGTTCTAGCTTTTATTGCGAATCATTGAAATACAATAACATAAATTTTTCTGAAACACTTAACTACGACCCCGATTATTTAACGCACGGGATTAGGATTTTTTTCGGAAAATTTAGAAAAGATCTATATTCATTAAGAACATTAAATCTGCTCTCTTTTTTTTTTTTATTCGCAAGCTACGCAAGTGTATGCGGCTTGGATGGCAAAGGAACTATATACTTCTACTACTCGTCACTTTTATTGGGAAATCTTTGGAAAAATGGAAGAGTCATTTGTGTAGATAAATGGATTTATAAAGAGTATACTAAAAGGTATATTTCCATGATTAGTCTGATAATTAAACTAACTTCCAGTCTAGAATTTTTCGAGAATCATTTGTATAATAAATATTTTTATATATAATATTTTTTTAAAATTAATAAATCTATGAGTTCAAAAATTTCTAATAAAATATTAGACGATGCGGTAGATTCAATTCTATATAATTCGAGTCTAAAAAAAAGAAAATTCAATGAATCTATTGAATTACAAATAGGAATAAAAAATTATGATCCTAAAAAAGACAAGAGATTTTCCGGAACAACAGTCCTTCCTAATATAATAAAGGATAGTAAAAATATCGCAATTTTAGGCGATGCTTTACACATTTCACAAGCGTCTGAACAAGGTCTGGATTCGTATAGTATAGACGATTTGAAAAAGTTCAATAAACAAAAAAAACCAATAAAAAAATTCGCAAAAAAATATGATTTTTTTCTTGCATCCGATTCGATCATCAAAACTATTCCAAGAGTATTAGGTCCAGGTTTAAACAAAGCAGGAAAATTTCCATCCTTGATTACGCATAACGATGATTTAAAAAAAAAAGTAAACGTGGTGAAATCATCTATAAAGATAGAATTAAAAAAGGTTCTATGCTTCGGTTTGACAATTGGAAATGTTAAAATGAAAAAAGATAAAATTGTTGAAAATTTATCGATAGCAATCAATTTTCTAGTTTCCCTACTAAAGAAAAATTGGCAAAATATCAAATCTTTGCACATAAAAAGCACAATGAATAAGCCTGTAAAAATATATTAATTATTTTTCGCCTTTCACTCATTTTATTAAAAAATAAATTATAATGATGAAAGTTGAAAAAGGTAAGTTAAGTTTATGAATTATAGAACAAATGTTAACTAAAAAACAATTATTAAAAGTTTCAAAAGCACGCGGTTTAAATTTAAAAGTTCATTTTAAAAACACTAGAGAAGTTGCGCATTCTATAAAAGGACTGAGTCTTAATAGAGCAAAACAATATCTGCAAAATGTAATTAAAAAAAACGAAATTGTCCCTTTTGTGAGGTACAGATATGGAGTCGGTAGGAAGGCTCAGTTGAAAAAATTCAAAGCAACAAGTGGAAGATGGCCAGTCAAGTCGGCATTAAATGTATTTCAGATATTAAAAAATGCAGAATCAAACGCCAATGAGAAAGGACTTGATCCAAATTTATTATATATTAAAAAAATTGAAGTCAATAAAGCAATGAAAGGGCATAGGCGCACATTTCGTGCTCACGGGAGAGTCAACGGGTTCCTAAGCCACCCCTGTCATATTGACCTATGGCTCATAGAAAAAAATTCGAAAATAGAACGTTCCTTTACTGAATAAATTTGAAAAATAAATAAAAAAAATATTTTTACGGAATTATTTGAAAATGGATTTAGTATTAGAATTACAAGAGGTATAATAAAGCTTCCTAGGCACATCATTTTCGCCGCTATTGCATTTGATATTTTTATATTTGATCATATAATCGATTTTTTGTTTATTTTTTCTGATAAAATTTAATTTAGAATTTTTTAATTCTAATTTCATATAGAAAATTGAGTAATGATAAAAATAGAATGTTTTTATCTTAGTATTTTTAATATCAATTAACATATTTTTATTATTAAAATCCGTGTGTTTAAAATCATATCCACATGCGTAACAAAATTTTCCCGTTAGAAATTCGTTTATTGTTTTACAAATAGGACAAGCGGTTTTTAAATTCTTGAGTATTGTTTTTTTATTTTTTTTCATAAAATCGTAATAAAATCTGGTTTCTGAAAAAAAAATTTTATGAATACCCTTTTTTAAACTTATTAAACCTTCAAATTTTTTTTTTATATTTGAAATAATAATTTTAAAATTATTTGCAAAGGAAACGAAATTTGTCCCTTTACTGATTTTGCAAAGAGTTTCCATAGCAAACGAATTATAATTCAAAGAAATGTTATTAAATATAATATCGTCTTTTAGAACCCCAGCTAAAATATTATGAAAATCGTTATTCTGATATGGATTATTACTTATAAAAAAAATAGAACATATCTCTGCTTTTTTATTTTCGAAAAACAAACGTCTTACAAACGATAGGCTATCTTTAAAAAGATCTTTATTTTTTGTTTTTTTTCGAAAAAATCTTTTAATACCTTGAAAGTGGTGATTTATATTGCCGCTCAAATGCGAAATTTGTCTAACAGAATCCTCTAGTAAACATAATATTGTTACCTGTGCTAAAATATCATTTTTTAATATTTCATGAATTAAATGAGAACAGATTTTCAATATCAGATTGTCTATTTCATTAGTAAGTAAATATTTTTTTTCAAAATCTATAGAATCTAGTATAATTGCGATTTTTTTCATATGTAAGTATTTATTATATATTCGATATCAATTTATCTCTTGATATATTTAATGCCAAAATTCGTGTTTGATGAGTTAGGAAAAAAAAATACAAGAATTGAGCATATTTATAAAATTATTGAAAATATGAACAATGACAATTTTTTTATGTCCAAGAAATACTATATAAAACTTTTAAAAAAAGAAATATGTTATCTATACAGTTATAACCTTGAATACGTTAAATGTTTATTTTTACTTTTTCCCATCAGAGAAATTGCCCAGTTTTTCAATTTTTCTCAAAAAGAAAGACCGCTCAGTATAAGAATAAACTCTTTAAAAATCGAACCCGCTTCTCTAAAGGAAAATTTATCCACAAAAGGAATTAAAATTTTATTGTTAAGGGGGCAACTCTGTAATATCGGAATGATTTCAGGACATAATAATAAAATAGGGAATTGTTCTGAATATCTCGGAGGATATTTTACCTTCCAGGGCATCTCGTCCGTATTTCCAGTGATCTCGATATCTCCAGAAAAAAATGACAAAATTTTAGATTTAACAGCAGCCCCAGGAGGAAAGGCTACTTATTTAGCAGAAATTATGAAAAATTCAGGATTGATTGTTGCAAACGATAAATCTTTATCTAGAATAAAATCATTAGTGACAAACATTCATAGAATGGGTATAAAAAACTCTATCATAACTAGTTTAGACGGTTCCATTTTACCTTTTGTTATAAAAGGATTTGATAGAGTGCTTTTAGACGCGCCTTGTAGCGGAAGCGGGGTCTTGTATAATAACGAAATGTTTCGTACATTTAAATTTAAAAAATCGTTGGTATTAAATTCGGAGTTACAGAAGCGCTTGTTATTAGCGGCAATTGATTCCTGTGATGAAAATTCTTCCAAAGGCGGAATTATAGTGTATTGCACATGTTCTATATTCGTAGAAGAAAATGAAGCAGTAATTCAATATGCATTAGAAAATAGAAACATCAAGATTATCCCGACTGACTTGAATTACGGTTTACCAGGATATAAAAAATATAAAATGTATAAATTTAACGAAAAAATGAATCTATGCAGAAGATTTTTTTCTCATGTACATAATTCGGACGGATTCTTCGTTTGTAAATTGAAAAAACTAAAAAAAAAATTTATAACTTAAATCAGTTAAAATCTGAAATCATATGTTATATTCAGATATAATCATAAGACCGTCTATTTTCATCATGATCAAATTAATTTTTATCTCGATTTTGTCAAGGACTGGTGATTTTTTATAAAAAAAAATAAGAAACCGCAACTTATAGTCGAAATGGTTCAGAGAAAAAAAAGAAGAGATTATTTCTATTTTTTTGCCAAAAAAAATAATTTTAGATCCAGAGCAGCGTTCAAGCTTTTACAGATAAACAAAAAATTTAAATTTCTTAATAATGCAAACGGAGTAGTCGATCTTTGCTCGGCCCCCGGAAGCTGGTTACAGGTTTGTAAAAAAATTTGCACACCAAGCGCCCTAGTTATAGGTATAGATGCCGAGAATATAAAGCCTGTTAACGGTTGTACAATAATTAAAGGTGATATAACTTCGTCAAAATGTATAAAAATATTGAATGAAGTAGTAAACCGGGTCAGAAATAAAATCCAAGTTGTACTTCATGATGGTGCTCCTAAGATGGGTATCCAAAAGTCCAGAGATGTTTTCAATCAAAATGTTCTTGTTCTAAAAGCTCTTCGTGTAGCTTGTATGTGTTTAGAAAAAAAAGGATGGTTTATAACAAAGGTTTTCAGATCAAAATTTCTAAATGGCATTTTATATGCTTTTCAATTTTTATTCGATAAAATATATACAATAAAACCTTTTTCTTCAAGAACAGAATCTTCGGAAATATTCATAGTTTGTAAATATTTCAAGTTCCAAAAAAAAATTAATGAAAACTTTTTTTCAACATCTTTTATATTTGGATCATCGTTAGATAAATTTCATAATCCAAATAAAAAGACACGATACGCGTCAAGTGTTTTAAAAACAAAAGAACTGGAGGTTGAAAAAATATTTAGACTCAAAGGTTACATGATAAAATCGATATTAATTGGAAAAACTTATAATAATGAAACTGAAACTTTGTACGGTATGAATTATTTCGGCCTTTTTAAAAAAAAAAAAAATCAATATAACCGAAAGTTAAAACAAAAAAAGAAAATTTTTATCATTTTATATCATTTTTGGTTAAAAACACTTTTGAAAAAATGATAGTATCCCAAAAAAATCCCGTGAAAAAAACAGTATATATATTATCATAACAATTAAATAAAAATATGATTGATAATTAAAAAAGAAAAAAATACTCTTCTAAAATATAATATTCATCTTTTAAAATTTTTAATTTAATTAACTAATGACTTATTCTATTTCGGCAAGAATTTTATATAATAAACAAGATAAAGAAATTTTAAGTTTAAAAAAAAAATATATTTTTAATCATGTACTTGATATTCAAAAAAAAGTCGTAAATCTTCAAGAAGAAATTACCCAGTTTCACGCAGTCCCATTGATAATAGGTCAAATGGTAGAAAAAATTGATAAAAATTACGCCATAGTTAGCTCTACTATTGGTAATAATTATCTTGTCAGAATAATTTCTACAATTGAAAAGGATAAATTAATTTTAGGATCTTCTGTCATATTACATAGACATTCGAATGCTTTGATCAATATTTTAAGTAAAGATATCGAGTCGGATATAAATATACTATCGATTTCTAGAAAACCAGAAGTTAAATACACGGAAATAGGAGGAATGGAAAGGCAAAAAGAAGAAATTCGAGAAGCTATAGAGATACCTATTATAAACAAGAAGCTTTTTACAAAAATAGGCATCGAACCTCCCAAAGGAGTTTTGTTATATGGTCCACCTGGGACTGGAAAAACCATGTTGGTTAAGGCAGTTGCTTTTAGAACAACTGCGTCATTTATAAAAGCTGTAGGTTCTGAATTCGTACAAAAATATCTCGGGGAAGGACCAAAAATGGTTCGTGATTTTTTTAGAATTGCAAAAAAGAATGCTCCGTCGATAATATTTATTGACGAGATCGATGCTATAGCAACTAAAAGATTTGACGCGCAGACAGGAGCAGACCGGGAGGTTCAACGAATTTTAATGGAATTGCTTAATCAAATGGACGGCTTTGAACAAAACGACGAGATTAAGGTAGTATTATGTACAAATAGAATAGACACCTTGGACCCTGCTTTACTAAGACCAGGGAGAGTGGATAGAAAAATAGAATTCGAATTGCCTGATATAAAAGAAAAAAGATTTATTTTCCACACAATTGCTGCAAAAATGAATTTGGGAGACGATGTAAATTTGGAAATTTTTATAAATAAGCCTGATAAGATAACAGGAGCCATGATTTCTGCAATTTGTCAAGAAGCAGGCTTGCAAGCTATAAGGAAAAATAGATACATAATAATTCAAAAAGATCTCGATATCGCTTATAAACTAAACGTGGCTACAAAGCTATCGATTTTTGACCCATATCAGTAATAATAGTTTTTTTTTAAATTAAAAAAAATTACAAATGTTTCTTTTATAGTAATTATTTTATAAAAAAAGCATATACGATTTTTTAATTAAGACGAAAATTTATTTAGAAATCAACACCGAATCTGTTTAACCAGATTATAATAATTGTAAAATTGTCATTTATCAGAAGAACGAAATAAAAAAGAGATTAAATTTTTTATCAAAAAATCAGACAAATGCCATTTGTCATCACGAAAATTAAACAATTTAAATTTTTAAACTAAATAAATGAATATATAAAGCTGACCAGTATAATATTTATTCAGCATGATTGATAAACATCTGAGATGAACCGGATTTGAACCGATAACCTTTGGATTTCATATTCTGGAGTCCACTGCGCTACCGTTGCGCCATCACCTCAGAATTGAAGAATCAGTATATAAGTTAATTAATGATACTCAAACAATATGTAATAGTTCATAAGGGTTCTCTCAAAAAATATTACAATGCAAGAAGAAAAGCGTCGTATTCTAATAGCTTTTATGAATTTACTGATGAAAAAACCCCATGGATTATGCAATTTATGATGAGAAAAAAAGCAGAAGACATTCCTAACGAAGATTGTATAACAGTAAGGAATATTCCGATTTTAAAGTATTTAAAATTTTTACCAATACGAATTTCCTTATCGATTGAAAAAATCTTAGGACCTGGATATTTAGAAATAATTTCTTATTCGAGACAAAGTAGATATTATGTTAAAACTGATATAGACATTAAAATTTTTGCAAAGTTAAATATTAGGTATGAAGTTTTTTTTTTTTATTCCCGTAGACTGAGAGAAAAAATGAGAAAAAGATTTAATCCTGATTTAGATGATGATTTTGACTATAAAGATCTGGAAGAGCTTTCTGTTGCTAGTACGAATACGTTAGTTAATATTTTAAGAAATATACCCAAGAAAGTTACATGGTTTAAAAAGATTCAGAAAAAAGCTAATGTTTTACACGTCTTTCATAGTGTAAAAATCGATAACTCTTTACCCTTTATTCCTAATTTTTTAAATTTCGGCGAGATAATACTGTCATGGATATTTAAATTTTATATTATTACAAAAGAAACAACAATTTCGAGATATTTATAATAATTAAAAATTTTTTATATCAAATAACAGTGCTTAATACTAAAATGAAACGGTAGCTTATCAAAAGAAAACAACAAAGTCAACATTCTGAGAGAAGATTTTTTTCCACTGAAATTTTCAAATAGTCAAAAAAAAGATAATTGGTAAAATTATTAACTTATTCAAAAGATAAAATTTATCACGTTTTTTATAGAATTCAATTAAATTACTGAAATCAATCCAATTAAAACTGGTAAATAAAATTTGAAGTTATGAAAAAAGATATATTGGTACAAATTGCAGTCGAAAAAATTAGAGAAGATTTTGGAGACTATTGCGCTTCTATTTTTAATATAATATCTTTAAATAGAGGATGTTCGTTTATAGATCTTAATAAATTTATTCAAACATCTTATAAAATTATCAGATCTTCTATATTTTTGCTTTTTAAAAATAATTTATTATATATAGAAAATGATTATATGGGAAAAAACAAACCTTTATTTTTATGCATTAAATTTTTTTCGAATGTGAAAGAAGCTATAAATAGGTTCAATTATTTTCGTTATATAATTTTTACCGAAGTTCATTATGGAAATATCGGTTCGAAAATCATAGGTTTTCTTCTTTCAAATGGACAGACTTTTTGTAATAAATTATTAAAATCATTTCATGATAAAAGGATAAGAAAGTATCAAAATATATTAATTCATCTTGCAAGAGATAATTTTATAAAGATTGCTTTTTGCCCATTCGAAATAAAATCCTTTAGTAATGATCGAAAAGGAATACTTTTTAGAAATTTTGAAAACAAATTTAAGCCATGTGTTCACGATGATCAAATATTATGGAAAGTTAATTCTGAAAATTATAATTTTGGAATAAAAAAAAAAATTTTAATCGAAGCAGTCCGAGAGACTATCACTTCTAGATTATTGGCTATACTTAAAATATCTTTATCTAAGATATTAAATATACTGAATGAAGAAATTCAGATTTTATACTTTTCTTTTGACACTATTATCGATATATATTATTCATTCGATAGTTGTCGAGAAATTGATGATTTTGAAATTTTAAATGAAATAGAGATTCAAAGTCATGATATATTCCATTTAAAATTATTAAAATATTATTTATATTGGGATTTTAGTTCGATATCAAACCGATTTTTCGAAAAGTTGTCAGAAAATATAATTTTTAATCAACTAGGAAAAAATTTTTATAAAATTTTTTGTATTTTTAAATATTATTCTTGTTTATCCATAAACAGGTTAAAAGAAATTTCTTTAATGAGTGAAAAAAATATAAGAAAAATAATATATTTTTTCTTTCGTTCTGGCATTTTATATTTTGATGAGAAAAAAAATCTAAACAAAGAAGATAAAAAAGGTGTTTATTATTGGACAATGGATTTTGCTTTTTTAAATCGAAAATTATTGTCTGGTTTATTAAAAGCCTTTTATAATATCTACATAAGGAAAAACGACCTTGAATTATTTGACATGAATTTTTATAATATTGATAGAAATAAACATAGAGAAATTTATTTAAAAAAACTAAAAAAAAAAACTAATATAGAATTATCAGATAATATTTTATTAAATTTAATAGATCTATTGCAGTTGTACTTGTAAAATATGAAAAAGTTTCTGTAATTGTAGATTTATTTTATCATAAAAATGGAAAAAATTAAAAATAATAGACTGATTGCAGACGATGTTTTATTAAATGCAGACGATAATTCCGCTGTTTATTTAAATCCTAGTAAAATTGAAGAACTAAATTTTTTTCGGGGGGACACTGTATTAGTCAAAGGAAAAAGAAGAAAAGACACTGTTTGTATTATAATGGCAGACGAATCTTGTGAAATTGAAAAGATACGGCTAAACAAAACTGTTAGATCCAATCTAAATATAAAAATAGGCGATATAGCTACAATTCATCAATTTACGAATCTGAAATTCGGAAAAAGAATACATGTTTTACCTTTTGCAGAATCCCTTGATCAAACGATAGATAATTTATTCGACGAATATCTGAAGCCATATTTTTTAGACGCCTACAGACCTCTTAAAAAAGGCGATGTTTTTACAGTACAAGGTGCTAAAAAGCATGTTGAATTCAAAGTTATAGAAATTGACCCAACTGATTATTGCATCGTCGGCCCAGACACTTTAATCTATTGTGAAGGTGAACCGATAAACAAGGATTCTAATCAAGATCTGACGGAAATAGGCTACGATAGCGTAGGAGGATGTTATAAACAGCTTTTTCAGATAAGAGAATTGGTTGAACTTCCTTTAAGACACCCACAATTATTCAATACTGTTGGAATCAAACCTCCCAGGGGAGTTTTGATGTATGGCCCCCCGGGATCTGGGAAAACCTTGATCGCGAGAGCTGTTGCTAATGAAACTGGAGCTTTTTTATTTGTAATCAACGGTCCTGAAATAATGTCTAAACTTGCCGGCGAATCAGAATCTAATTTGAGGAAAGCGTTCGAAGAAGCAGAGAAAAATTCTCCTTCTATAATTTTTATAGATGAACTTGACTCACTGGCTCCGAAAAGAGATAAGTCACAAGGCGAAATCGAAAGAAGAATAGTTTCACAATTGTTAACTCTAATGGACGGGATCAGCCCCCGGTCTCATGTAGTCGTAATTGCATGTACCAATAGACCAAATTCAATAGATCCTGCTCTAAGAAGGTTTGGTAGATTTGATCGTGAGATTGATATCGGAGTTCCAGATGATAAAGGAAGACTTGAAATATTGAATATACATACAAAAAACATGAGGCTGCAAAAAGGACTAGACCTTGAAGAAATTTGTAAAGAAACATATGGATTTGTAGGAGCTGATTTAGCACAACTGTGTACCGAGGCTGCTATACAGTGTATTAGAGAAAAGAATGAATTAATAGACATTGATGAGGAAAAGATTGATGAAAAAATTCTAGAATCTCTTGTCGTAAATCAAGAGCATTTCAAAATAGCCCTAGAACAATCTAATCCGAGCGCATTTAGAGAAACTGCTGTCGAAATACCGAATATAACTTGGAAAGATATAGGAGGTTTAGAAAATGTTAAAAGAGAATTACAAGAAACAGTTCAATATCCAGTTGAACATCCCGAAAAATTTGAGAAATTTGGCATGCAACCTAGTAAAGGAGTTTTATTTTACGGCCCCCCGGGATGCGGAAAAACACTCTTAGCTAAGGCAATTGCGAATGAATGTCAAGCAAATTTTATTAGTATAAAAGGCCCTGAATTGTTAACGATGTGGTTTGGCGAATCAGAAAATAATGTGCGAGAAATTTTCGATAAAGCCAGGCAAGCAAGCCCATGTGTATTATTTTTTGACGAAATTGATTCTATTGCAAGAGCAAGAGGCGGTTCCGGAGGAGATGGTGGCGGTGCTGGAGATAGAGTTATCAATCAAATTCTAACCGAAATCGATGGTGTGGGAGTAAGAAAAAATGTTTTCGTTATAGGCGCTACAAACAGGCCTGATATATTAGATCCTGCTATAATGAGACCGGGAAGATTAGATCAGTTAGTATATATACCACTTCCTGATAGAAAATCTAGAATTCAGATTTTCAAAGCAACTTTAAGAAAAAGCCCTTTGTCAAAGGAAATTGATTTAGAAGTATTAGCAAAAGCTACAAGTGGTTTTTCTGGAGCAGATATAACAGAAATTTGTCAAAGAGCATGTAAATTTGCAATAAGAGAGTCGATCTACAAAGATATTGAATATGCGAAGAAAAATCAAAGCAATTCGGACCAGATGGATCTGGATGACAATAGACCTGATCCCGTTCCTGAGATAACTAAAAGTCATTTTCTAGAAGCAATGAAATATGCCAGAAGATCAGTTTCTGATGGAGATATACGAAAATATGAAATGTTTGCTCAAAAATTACAAACAAGCAGAGGCTTTGGAAAAGATTTTAAATTAGACTAAAAAAAAATGAAATAAAATAACTAAATATTAAATATATAACTAATAAAAATAATTATTTTTTCGACATTAAGGTCTGAAAAAATTAATTTTTGAAAATGGACATGATTTTAGATAAAGTAGAACTGTTTAATAAAGAAATACAATACCAATCGAATTTCAATAAAAATCCTTTGATTAAAGTGTGGAAAATCGAAAGGCTTGAGTGGAAAAAAAACAGATTAATTTTTGAAGAATTTTTTATTAAAAAAAATTTTAAACTTAAAGATTATTTAAAAATTTTAGAATACAGGAAAATCGATATCAATTTTCTATTTTTATGGAAAAAATCTTTTTTCAGGTTACTATGTTCGCCTAAAATAATAAGAGGAAATTTTTATAATTTAAATAGAAGTTCAGTCTGCAGAATCCCGTTGAAAAATAGATCAAACGAAATGATCTCGAAAGTACAGCTAAAAACTGGTTGTATATATTGTCTAAACAATATGAATTTGAATGAACCGATTTGGTGGGATCAGATATTTTTATTGATTAGTATTTTAAAGGAATCGAATAAAAAGAAATATCTAAAACATTTTTTAACGAAGAAATTTTCAAACAGCCTATTTATGAAAAAAAAATTTGATTTTAAAAGAATATTATTTATAATCAAAAAAATTTTTACTTATAGTTTAGATAATTTTTTCAGATTTAAAAACCAGAAACTTTCTATAGTTTTTACGAAAAAAGATTGGAGCTATAAGTACGAAAAATGTAAATTTTTAGCAAATAACCGTGAGAAAAAAGATAGGTTGAAATATTATTAATTTGTATAATATTTATAAACAAATTAAATTCTTTATGAAAAAAAACCTGTTGTATAAAAAAATTAATCAATGGGAAGAATGTCATCTAATGATTACTTTTATCAAGTGCGTAAAAATAAAATCTACAAATTTTCTTTTGTTAATCACGTTTTTTTTTTTTATTTTTAAATTTAATGAGTTGAAACACACTCCAATTTTGAATTATTATATAGAAAAAAAATACTACAGTTCTTTGATAGGAGAAAATAGAATATTTTTTCTTATGATATTTACATTGAGCATTGGCTTTCTTATATTTAATTCAGACCCGGGTTACCTGCCTACTAACAGATTTAAAAAAATATCTTATTCAAATATGGAACATTTTATTCTAAAAAAATCCCGCAATATTAATTTCAACAAAAAATATATTTATAAGATGAAATTTTGCTCAACGTGTAATATTTGGAGAAACAAAAAATCTAGCCACTGTTCAGTTTGTAAAAAATGTATATTCAGGTTCGACCACCATTGTCCCTGGATCAGAACCTGTATAGGTCTGAAGAATTATAGACTTTATTTGATTTTTTTAAATTTATTTTTTTTGCTTTTTTCGTTCAGAGTATCTGGTATATTATTGAATATTAAATGTATAGAAAAAAAAATAGATTTTTTTGGAATGATTAACGGGTATAAACTATTAGTATTAATGGGAATCACGGATTTTTTGTTGAATGTTAGCGGGTTTTTATTTACAGGAGTTTTAATCTCTTGCCATGCGTACTTTGGTTTAATCGGAATGACTACTTATGAATTTATAAAATATCCAAGAAAAAAAATTTATTTTAGAGAGATTGTCGAAAATTTAGATAAAAAAATTTTTGGAAGAAACGAAAGAAGTCTAACTTTCAAGTGGTCTACAGATAATAAAAAAATATTGTTGAAATTTGAAAAATAATAAAAATAGATTATGTTAAAAAATATGTTTTTTTTAATCGAATTTGCAAAGTTATATTTATTTTTATAAATCGAATAAGTATGAAGTAAATGGAAGCTGATTATTGTGAAAAATTAGTACAAATCATCATCTTCGAAGCCATAGTCATTAGTTCTAGCTTCTTGATACTGCTGGTATTCTGACACGAGGTCTTGCATGTTACTCTCGGCTTCAGTAAATTCCATCTCATCCATGCCTTCGCCCGTGTACCAATGTAAAAATGCCTTTCTCCTAAACATAGCCTGAAAATGTTCCCCTACTCTTTTAAATAAATCCTGAATACTAGTAGAGTTACCTATAAAAGCGGCTGACATACTCATCCCTTTCGGGGGAATATCGCACACAGACGATTTTATGTTATTAGGTATCCATTCTACAAAGTGATCTGAATTTTTATTTTGAACAGCAATCATCTGATCATCTACTTCCTTAGTTGACATTTTTCCTCTGAAATATGCAGCGGCAGTCAAATATCTACCATGTGTTGGATCACATGCCGCCATCATATTTTTTGAATCGAACATTTGCTGTGCTAATTCTGATACAGATAAAGATCTATATTGATGTGACCCCCTTGAGCCAAGTGGAGCAAATCCTACTATGAAAAAATGTAAACGAGGGAACGGGACTAGATTTACGGCTAGTTTTCTCAGATCAGCGTTCAATTGCCCCGGAAACCTGAGAGAACAGGTTATACCGGACATTACTGCAGACACTAAATGATTCAAATCTCCGTAACTAGGTTTCATTAGTTTCAACGTTCTAAAACAGATATCATACAATGCTTCATTGTCTATACAAAAAACTTCATCGGCATTTTCTACCAACTGGTGAATTGATAATGTGCAATTATAGGGTTCGACAACTGTATCCGATACTTTTGGCGACGGGACAACAGAATAAGTGCACATCATTCTATCAGGGAATTCTTCTCTTATTTTAGAAATTAACAGGGTGCCCATGCCTGATCCAGTACCGCCTCCTAGAGAATGAGCTATCTGAAAACCTTGTAGACAATCACACTGTTCAGCTTCCTTACGGATAACATCGACAGCAGAATCGATTAATTCTGCACCTTCAGTATAATGACCCTTGGCCCAGTTATTACCTGCTCCAGATTGCCCGAATACAAAGTTATCAGGTCTGAATAGCCTACCGAATTTTCCTGCTCTAACAGAATCCATAGTACCTGGTTCAAGATCTACTAGTATTGCTCTTGGTACGAATCGGTTGCCAGAAACTTCGTTATAATATACGTTTATTCTTTCTAATTGATTTTCTTTAACCCCTATATAGTTTCCGTTCACGTCTACCCCATGTTCATCTGATATAACTTCCCAGAATTTAGCTCCTATTTGATTCCCACATTGCCCTACTTGAATATGAACAATTTCGCGCATCTATAAATAAATATAGAAAAATGTAATCAATAACCAGCTTGCATATTCATACCTCTTATATCTCATTTATAATAAAATTTTTTTCAGTAATTCTAACGAGTATCCCAGATGGGATTCGAACCCATGACCTTCTATTATCCTATTTCAATGTAGGAGACAGACACTCTATCCACTGAGCTACAGGGACTTTATATTTTACGAAATTTATCATTTTAGAATATTTAAGTAAATAAATAAACAAAATAAGTTATAAATATAATAAAGATACAAATGAGTAAATTGAATCTAATAAAAAAAAAAAAAA
>Ga0209335_10000052_pt1 | contig 104071 bp, 100 predicted proteins | sample COG_09_FD_184753 | JGI IMG/M metagenome (GOLD analysis project Ga0209335, IMG submission 184753) | Pelagic Microbial community sample from North Sea - COGITO 998_met_09 (SPAdes) (version 2) | ecosystem: Environmental > Aquatic > Marine > Neritic zone/Coastal water | place: Helgoland, sampling...
TTACAGATTGCGGGCTTATCAAATGGTTATAATGACATCGTCATAAGAGGTGACATAAATAAAAGCCGAAGTTTCTCAGCTTTTTATTTTAAAGATAATAAGCTTTTAGCAGTCGATGCTGTGAATAGTCCGAGGGAATTTATGTTCACTAAAATGGTACTCACAAAAGAGCAAAAACTTAATAAAGAAATATTATCAGACATTTCATTAGACCTTAAATCAGCTATTATTAATTAATGATTTAAATAAATAAATGACTAAGCACATAAATAAGTAACTGGATTAAATACATGAATAAACCTATAGATAAAAATAATATGCTTAAGCTTGATGTGACTATTGGAGAACTTCCTTCTTCTTCCAAGGTTTATACTGCTCCAGATGCGGACCCCTCACTCCGAGTTCCGCATAGATTGGTACATCTTCACGCAACAGCTAATGAGCCTGATGTTCCTGTTTATGACACTTCAGGGCCATATTCTGATCCAAATGTTACAATTAATATAGAAAAAGGTCTTTCGCGCTTTAGAACTGAATGGGTTAAGGATCGTGGGGGCGTTGAATTTTATGAGGGACGTTCGGTAAAGCCGGAAGACAATGGTGGGGCTAGTGGTAAGTATTTAGCTCGGGAGTTTCCAATTAAAAATTCTCCTCTTCGTGGCAAAGATAATGAAATGGTCACTCAATATGAGTTTGCAAAAGCAGGCATTATTACAAAGGAGATGATTTATATAGCTGAACGTGAAAATCTTGGCCGTAAAAATATGGTAGAAGGTGCAGAGGAACGCGTAATTGCTGGTGAGAGTTTTGGTGCAAATATACCAGCTTTTGTTACTCCAGAATTTGTTTGTAGTGAGATAGCGGCAGGCAGAGCAGTTGTTCCTGCCAATATAAATCACCCAGAATTAGAACCGCAAATTATAGGTAGAAATTTTTTAGTAAAAATTAATGCAAATATAGGTAACTCGGCGGTTACATCTTCTGTTGAGCAAGAGATTGATAAGATGGTTTGGGCTACGCGGTGGGGGGCTGATAATGTTATGGACCTATCGACGGGAAGAAATATTCATAATACTCGAGAATGGATAATACGAAATTCGCCTGTTCCAATTGGCACAGTTCCAATTTATCAGGCCCTTGAAAAAGTCAATGGAGTAGCAGAAGATCTAACATGGGAAGTTTATCGCGACACCCTCATAGAGCAGTGCGAGCAGGGCGTGGATTATTTTACTATTCATGCCGGTGTAAGATTAGCTTATATTCACCTTACAGCAAACCGTGTTTGTGGTATTGTATCTAGGGGCGGTTCTATAATGGCGAAGTGGTGTCTATCGCATCATAAAGAAAGTTTTTTATATACTCATTTTGAAGATATCTGTGATATAATGCGATCTTATGATGTAACTTTTAGCCTAGGGGATGGTCTCAGGCCAGGAGCAATTGCTGATGCAAATGATAAAGCGCAATTCGCTGAATTAGAAACTCTTGGAGAACTAACAAAAATTGCTTGGAGTAAGGGTTGCCAAGTAATGATAGAGGGACCTGGCCACGTACCTATGCACAAAATAAAAGTTAACATGGAGAAGCAGCTTGTTGAGTGTGGGGAAGCCCCTTTTTATACTTTAGGTCCGTTAACGACGGATATAGCACCCGGATATGATCATATAACATCTGGAATCGGTGCGGCAATGATTGGTTGGTTTGGTACAGCTATGTTATGTTATGTCACCCCTAAAGAGCATTTAGGACTTCCAGATAGGGATGATGTTAAAGTTGGTGTAATTACGTATAAATTAGCCGCCCATGCTGCTGATTTAGCAAAAGGACACCCTGCTGCTCAAATACGGGATGATGCATTATCAAGGGCTAGGTTTGAATTTCGATGGGAGGATCAATTTAATTTATCATTAGACCCCGAGACAGCGAAAGATTATCACGACCAAACATTACCCAAAGATGCTCATAAAGTAGCGCATTTTTGTTCAATGTGCGGTCCTAAATTTTGTTCAATGAAAATCACTCAAGATGTAAGAAGTTATGCAGATGGTTTATCAGATAATGAAAAAGCTGCACTTTACCCAGTAGATGTAAATGAAGGAATGCAGGAAATGTCTAAGAAATTTAAAAGTCTTGGAAGCCAAATTTATCTCAAGGCCTAGGTATAACCTATGAATTTTAGTAATATTATAACTTAAATTTGATATTTGACGGATTATACAAAAAATAGATTTAAAATCATTGCTTGCAAATTACTTGTATCGCGGTCATAGGGAGGAAATCGATTATGGCCAGACAATCCGGCTGACTAATTTTATAGGAAACTATAAAACAAATGTTTTTTCTTCCAAGTCGACTACCGTAGATACCATGCTGGTTTCTACAAAATTAAAGACGTGAAAGGAATATACATGTCAGACGAAATGAAAACTGGAACAGTTAAGTTCTTTAATACAACAAAGGGTTTTGGATTTATTCAACCTGAAGGCGGGGATACAGATGTATTTGTTCATATTTCAGCCGTTCAGCGTTCAGGTCTAGACGGACTGAATGAAGGCGACAAAGTAGAATTTGATACTGCTGTTGATCAACGCTCAGGTAAAACTGCAGTTGATAACATAAAAATGGCTTAAGTTTTAAATTTTTCTAATTTTTAACCCTCGTGTCCAATGGCACGAGGGTTTTTTTATTAAATTTTATATATATAACCATAGACTTGGCAAAGGTAATTAAGAGGTAGGCTTATGGGCTTTTCATCAGAAATCGACTCCACAAATTCAGATGTTAGAGAGGAAGTTCAAAAAAGATATGGCGAAGGTGCTAAAGAAGTAGAAGATGCATTGTGTTGCCCAATTGATTATGATCCTCAATATTTAAAGATAATTCCAAAAGAGGTATTAGATCGCGATTATGGTTGCGGAGATCCATCAAGATATGTTCGTAGTGGAGACGTAGTTTTAGACTTGGGTTCAGGTGGAGGTAAAATTTGTTTTATTGCTTCCCAAATAGTTGGTCCTACGGGCAAAGTTATAGGCATAGATATGACTGACGATATGCTCTCTTTGGCGCGTGCTAATGCCCCTTTAATTGCAGAGACCTTGGGATATGCCAATGTTGAGTTTAAACGTGGTCATATAGAGGATTTAAAATTAGATCTGGATATTTTAAATAATTGGCTGAGTAAAAATCCTGTAAAAAATTCAAATGATTTAGAAAAGCTAGAAGCCCAAACATTGAAGATTAAGTCTGAATTAACAATGGTTCCTGATAATTCTATAGATGTAATTGTTTCTAATTGTGTATTAAACCTTGTTTCGGATACAAAAAAGAAACAGTTATTCCAAGAAATGTTTCGTGTTCTTAAGGTCGGTGGGCGTGTTGCTGTTTCTGATATTGTTTCCGATGAAGAAAGCCCACAGAATTTGAAGGACGACTCTCGATTGTGGTCGGGCTGTATATCAGGGGCTCTTACTGAAATGGGATTTATTTCAGCTTTAGAGGAGGCTGGTTTTTATGGAATAAAACTTGATAAGTTTGATGTTGAACCATGGCAAGTTGTCGAAGGAATTGAATATAGAAGTGCTACTTATCTTGCTTACAAGGGTAATCATGATGTTTGTTTGGAGAAAAACCAAGCTTTAATTTATAAAGGTCCATGGCTTTCTGTCGAGGATGATGATGGCCATTCTTTTATAAGAGGAGTGAGATCTGCGGTTTGCGAAAAAACCTTCGACCTTATGCAGCAGGAACCTTACAAAGATATGTTTTATAAAGTTGAACCTAATATCAAAGTAGAGGACTCAGTTGAATGGACATCCAGTAATTGTGAAGTACGCTTAAGAGAGCCACAGGAAACAAAAAAAGGAACTCCAAAAACTACCACTAACCCAAATCAAAAAAGCGGTTGTTGTTGATAGAGCGTAGGCTATTTTTAAAGCTTTATCTTTATGCTTATCATACGTAAGTTGTTCAAGTTTATTCACGATACTCAGGTTATAAGGCAAGTTTGAAGAATGATATCCTGAACTTCATAATTAATCTGTATAAAAATAGAAATCTTTGTTATTTATGACTTATATTCTTTATCAAGTTGATGCATTTTCAAATAAATTATTTGGAGGTAACCCAGCTGGGGTAATGGTTGTAGATAGTTTTTTTAGTACGAAAACAATGCAAAAAATTGCTAAAGAGAACAATCTTTCTGAAACAGCATTTGTAGTAAAACGGGGTAATATTTTTGATTTGCGATGGTTTACCCCCTCAGTTGAAGTTGATTTTTGTGGTCACGCCACTATTTCTACTGCGCATATTTTATATAATGAGTATGGGCTTAAGCCTCCATACGTCTTTAATTCTAAGATAGGAAAACTTAGTGTTAGCATTCTTAAGGACCGATATGTGTTAAATGCCCCCATTCCAAAAATCAGACCTCTAAAAAAAACAAAAAATTTTGGTGATGTATTTAATAGTGATCCCATAGATTCTTTTAAAGCAGGGAAAGATATATATTTTGTTTTTGATAATTGTGATGAAGTAATTAATTACAAACTAAATATATCAAAAATTAGCAACCTCTCAAAACATGGAGTCGGCATAACAGCAAGATATTCTGATGGATATGATTTTATATCAAGATTTTTTGCACCAAATGAAGGTATTGCAGAGGACCCAGTTACTGGTTCTGCACACGCGGCTTTAGGAAGTTACTGGAGTAAAGCTGTTGGAGTAAGTAAACTAAAAGCTTATCAAGCATCAGATCGCGGAGGGGTTATATGGCTTGAAGTTTTTGATAATCGTATAAATATAATAGGGCATGCAATTACGTATATGAGAGCCGAAATAAAGATTACTTAAAAAGACTAGGCCCTGTTTTCAATGGAAGTACATCAATAAGATCATTTTTCTCTTTTTTTGCTTCATTCGGCTTTAACCGTATAAGAACATTTGAGTTTACAAATGGTACTAAAAGTGAACTGTCTTGTTTAGGCATTGGAGATACCTCTAATTGACCTGCATCATTAAACTTTGCAAGGCCCCTAAGAAATGTTTCTCTTTGTGAGTTTGGTGATATAGATGTGTTGAGTTTCGCCTTTAAATAAGATGGATGATTTTCCTGAACAATTAGAGTTTTTAAAAAAATATGAGCGCATACAATCGCTGAAGCTGGATTTCCTGGTAAGCCTAAAACTAATTTTTTATCCATTTTTCCAAACCATACCGGTTTTCCAGGACGGACAGCAACTTTTTCAAATATTGATAAGAATCCACATTTTTCAAATGCAATTCGCATAAAATCTAAATCGCCTACCGAGGCACCTCCAATTGGAACGATTATATCAGCATTGTTTATGCTTTTAATTTTACTAATAATGTCTGCAACATTGTCTTTAGCAATTCCAGCATCAATAATATCTGCATTCCATTTATTTAATAAAGCTGAAAGACAATGAGAGTTTGAGTTAATAATATCACCAGAAGATAGCGTGCTTCCTGGTTCTTTTAGTTCATCGCCATTTGAGATTAAAGCAATTGTGAGTTTTCTATATATTTTTAAATATTTAAAATTTGCTGCAGCAGCTAAACCAATATGCATAGCGTCAAGGCGTGTTCCTTTTTTTATTAATACTTCTCCTTCAGTAAAATCAATTCCTTTTTTCCTGATATGTCTGGGGTAAACTTCGTTTTCTGAAATTATGATTTGATTTTTTTCTTTTATAACATTTTCTTGGATAACGATATGATCTGCATCTTTAGGAACAATTCCACCAGTATAGATTCTAATTGTTTCATTAGCATTCATAACACCCTTAAATGGGTTGCCAGCGGCTGATACCCCTTTTACCTTTAGTTTTAATGACCCATTCTTTATATCTGATACTCTAACAGCATATCCGTCCATAGCTGATACTGGAAATGGTGGTAAGGTAATCTTTGAAATTAAATCTTCGGCCAAAATATTACCCACAGCTTTTTTAAGCTCTACCGTACGCACATCTAGTTCGAAACGATTTTTAATTAAAATACTTAAAGCTTTTGAAACAGAGATCATATACATATGGATATATGTAACTTTCTGTTTTACCAAGTAATAATGAGTCTAAAATACCACCACGCTTATGATGTTTTAAAATTTGTTTATAATGAAACAGATTCATGCGCATTAGTTTGTGTAAAAAGCGTAAGCGGTGGTTCTATGAGATCAGTAGGTTCACTCATGGCTGTCAAGTTTAATGGTGATTGTGCAGGTTATATTTCTAACGGTTGTATTGATGCAGATATTGTATACCAATCTAAGTCTGCAATATCTGAAAATAAAATACGTACCATTAAATATGGAAAACACTCTGAATATAAAGATATTAAACTTCCCTGTGGCGGGTCCATTGAATTAATAATTATACCCAATCCAAATAGAAAAATTTTAGGTGAAGCTATAGAAGCATTGAAAAGCCGTAAAGAATTCATTCTCAAGTTAAATGGGTATAAACATAAATATAGTCCTAAATTACAGCTTAAACTTTTTGGACGCGATGAGGCTTTGTACTCTTTAGCTTCACTTGCATTAGAGGTGGGCTTTGAAGTACATATCCATTCTCAAGATCAAAGTATTACTGATGAGCTTAAATTTTCATCTTTCACGCATTTATCTAATCCTGAAAATCCTGTAATTACCATTGATGATAATTGGACTGCTGTAGTTTTATTATTCCATGACCACGACTGGGAGATTAATATTTTAAAACAAGTAGCAGCGGGTGATGCCTTTTACATAGGTGCTATGGGTAGTGTGAAAACCCATAAATTGCGATTGGAAAATCTTAGTAGTGTAGGAGTTTCTTTATCCGATATCTCAAAAATTAAAGGGCCAATTGGTCTTATCCCCTCAATGCGCGATACTAATTTTTTAGCTTTGTCAACATTGGCTGAGGTTGTTAAAGTTGCAAAAGACAAAAATTTATTATGAGAGAGCCGGATATTGCATTAGTAATATTAGCCAGCGGTCTATCCAAAAGATTTGGAATAGATAATAAACTGATAGCCTCTTTCAAAGGAAAGCCTCTTATTCAGCACATAATCGATAGTTGTAAGCCAATGAACTTTGGGGGGCGTTTTGCAGTCATACCTTCGAGATCATGTGCACTCCGTGATTTGTTATTAGATAATGACTTCACTTTAATTGAAAATGATAAACCTTTTTTAGGTAGGGTGCATTCAATAAAGTTAGCAGCACAATTTATTAAAAAAAAGAGATATCAAAACATGTGTTTAGTTCTGGGGGATATGCCTTTTGTGAAGACTTCGGATTTAAAAAATATAATTCAAAATATAGGTGATAACGATAAAGCCATATGTTGTTATAAAAACACATTAATGCCTCCAGCAATTTTTCGAAATAATGTTATTAAAACACTAATAACTTCACACTATCAATTTTCTCCAAAGGCATTGTTCAAACATGAAAATTACTATAAATATAATATATTAAAAAAAACTGCTCTAGATATAGATACTATAGAAGAGTTACGGGAGCTTTCATGATTAAAATTCTATTCTTTGGAAGCCTCGGTGATGCATCTCCCACTTTGGAGGTTGCCATGCCTTCAAGTGTATCTACTATTGAAGGCCTTGCTCTATGGCTTTCTAAGAACAAAGGTATTCCAGAGAAGCTCCTTTTAAAAAAAGGAAATAGGGTTGCAGTAAATAAAAAGATAATATCAGGAACTGTTCCATTGAAGGATGGTGATGAAATCGCTTTCATGTCACCTCTTAGTGGGGGCTGAATGTGGGTATTTTAAGAATATCTACCTCAGAATTAAATCCCGAGATAGAGCACAGATCTTTTCGTGATGAAGTTAATGGTGTAGGGGCAATTGTCGCTTTTACAGGTATAGTGCGTGGAGACGATCCTGAACTTACCTTAACTTTATCGCATTATGCAGGATTTACAGAGAAGCAAATTATTAAAATAGCCACTAATGCTGAAAAACGGTGGAGTATTACAAATTGGAGAATCATTCACCGTGTTGGCATTATGCTGCCTAATGAGCCTATTGTTTTTGTCGCAACATCTAGTCGTCACCGCCGAGACTCTTTTGAATCTGCAGATTTTTTGATGGATTACTTGAAGTCAGAAGCTCCATTTTGGAAGTCTGAAAAATCTTCAGGACAAGTAAGGTGGATAGAACCTAGGGTTCAAGATTTTAAAGATAAAAAAAGATGGGAAGAGTGATGATAGGTATAGATATAAATTTAGAGTTTAAGCCAGTTAAAATAGCTATTTTGACAATCTCTGATACTCGAACAGTACTTACAGATACATCGGGGGATATTTTAGAGTCGAAAATTAAATTATCAGGACATGAAATAGCATCAAGATCTATTAAAAGAGATACTGTGGATGGTGTAAGGGATCAAATTAGCTTTTGGGTAAATGATCCTAAAGTTGACGTTATAATTACAACAGGTGGAACTGGTTTAACTGGGCGTGATGTAACAGTGGAGGCTATATCACCAATGTTTGATAAAGTAATTGATGGATTCTCAGTTATTTTTCATCAAGAGAGTTTCAAGTCTATTGGTCTGTCGACTTTGCAATCTAGGGCCTGTGCTGGAATTGCAAAAGGAACAATAATATTTTGTCTTCCAGGATCAAATGGGGCTGTAAAAGATGGATGGGATAGAGTAATTTCTGCACAGTTGGATAGTAGGCATCGTCCATGTAATATGATAGATTTAATGCCTCGTTTTGGAGAAATTTAATGTCTAAGTTAACTCATTTTGATGAAACAGGGCGTCCAGTTATGGTTGATGTATCAAGCAAGGATATAACTTCCAGAATTGCAGTTGCTAAAGGTAAGGTGCGAATGTCAATGGACACCTTGATGTCAGTAAAAGAGCAAAAAAATAAAAAAGGTAATGTTGAACAAGTGGCTGAACTGGCTGGAATTATGGCAGCAAAAAATACATCAAACTTAATTCCATTATGCCACCCAATACAAATATCTAAAGTTAGCGTTCAAATTGACCATGATGATACTTTACCGGGATTGTCTATTTATGCAGAGGTGAAAACAGATGGTAAGACGGGAGTTGAAATGGAGGCGTTAACTGCTGTTTCAATATCGTGTTTGACTATATATGATATGCTTAAATCCAAAGATAAACACATGACTATTTTAGATATTCTTCTGGAAAGTAAATCTGGCGGTAAGTCTGGGAATTGGCAGCGTTAACAAATTAAAATGTCACTAACTTGTTTTAAGGTGATTTTAGCTTCTTTTGTTGGCATAATCATATGTATATGCGGCATATTTTTTATGGTTTTAAGTTTTGTTTTTGGGTTATTTTTAGAAAAGAGAACTATATCATTGTGAAGCAAGTCAAGATCTCCAGAAAATATAGTGGTTTTTGGTAGCTTTAAGTTATTATGATATAATGGACTAATCATTGGATCTTTTAAACCTTTCTCATTTGCAAACCTAATAGCGGCTTTTTGTAAATCTTCTTTGTTAAGTAATTGTTCAGATGGACTTTGTTTTAAGTCTGGGTTTTTTAATTCTAAGTCTACCCATGGCGACAATAATATAAGATTGCTGGGTTTTTTTAGGTTTGAGTTCATTATCCAATCAGTTAAGGTTATGGCAAGGTTGCCTCCAGCCGAGTCACCCATTATTATAATATTTTTAGGACTGTGTTGTTTGATTACATCAAGATAGCTACTTTTTACCCATTCATGTATTTCATAAGCATTAAAATTTGGCGGTAATGGGTATTCGGGAACAACTATTTTTACTTTTGATAGTTTTGCTAGCTTTCCAATCATAGCAAAGTACAAAGAGTTAAGACCAAGAATGAAAGCTCCACCATGCAAATAATATACTAAAGTATTATTACCATCATAAGTCCAGATACTGTGCTTTTTATGAAAAGATTTTTTAATTGAATACTTTGATTTAAACCAGAAATTTGGTTTTGAATCTGGTAGTCTTTTACGAGATAAAAAGTACCCCAATACTTTTTTTGTACCAATAGTTTTAAGTATGAATAAAAATATGCTATGAGAAATTGAAGTTTTCATATTTTTAAACTCTGTGTACTATTCAAATGCTTGCTTTTATACAGCAGGTGATTATATATGCAACAAATTGCATAGGAGATCAGAATGCGCGAAGCAGTAATCGTTTCAACGGCTAGAACCCCAATCGGTAGAGCTTACAGAGGAGCTTTCAATAATACATGTTCTCCAACTTTAGCAGCTCATGCCATTTCGCATGCTGTTAAGCGTGCAGGGCTGGAGGGGAATGAAATAGAAGATGTGATATTAGGTTCTGCTTTGCAGCAAGGATCTCAATCATCAAATGTGGCACGGATGGCAACTTTTAGGGCGGGTTTGCCTAATTCTGTTTCAGCAATGACAGTAGATCGACAATGTTCATCAGGTATGATGGCGATTGGTTTAGCAGCGAAACAGATATTGGTTGATAATATGGATATAGCTATTGGAGGGGGCCTTGATTCAATTTCTAAAGTTCAAACGGCTGATATGAGAGTTGAATCTGATCCAGAGCTTCATGCTATGCAACCGGCAGCTTATATGCCAATGATTGATACTGCTGAAATAGTAGCTAAAAGATATAATGTTTCTCGAGAGGCTCAAGATAATTATGCTTTACAAAGCCAACAAAGAACGCATCAGGCGCAATTATCAGGAAAATTTGATGATGAGATAGTTCCAATGGATACTATTATGGCCGTTAAAAATAAAGAGACAGGTGAAATCTCTACTAATAAGGTTACATTAGAGAAAGATGAAGGCAATAGGCCGTCAACAAATATTGAGGGTTTGTCCAGCCTTAAACCTGTACGTGGTCCAGGCCATTTTATTACTGCAGGAAATGCTTCACAGTTATCAGATGGTGCCTCAGCTTCTGTATTAATGGAGGCAAAAGAAGCTTCAAAAAGAGGGCTTGAGCCTCTTGGTATTTATAGAGGCATGGCTGTCGCCGGATTAGCGCCTGACGAAATGGGGATTGGACCAGTATACGCAATTCCTAAACTATTAGAAAAAACTGGCCTCAAGATGGATGATATTGGCTTATGGGAATTAAATGAAGCATTTGCCGTGCAAGTCGTTTATTGCAGAGATAAATTAGGCATTCCAAATGAGATTATGAATGTAAATGGCGGTGCTATTTCGATAGGACACCCATATGGAATGTCCGGTGCTCGTATGGTTGCTCATGCCCTAATTGAGGGTAAACGCCGTGGTGCAAAATATGTTGTTAGCACTATGTGTGTTGGCGGTGGTATGGGTGCAGCTGGCTTATTTGAAGTTGTTTAAGGTAAAGAGAGTATAACAATAATGAGTAATATAAAATTTAATAACAGAGTTGCCATTGTTACAGGTGCTGGAGGTGGATTAGGCAGAAGTCATGCTATAGAGTTAGCCCGCCGTGGGGTAAAAGTGGTTGTTAACGACTTAGGTGGAAGTGTTTCAGGCGAGGGTGGCTCAGCTACTATGGCAGAAAAAGTGGTTGATGAAATTCGCCAGCTTGGAGGTACGGCAATGGCTAATGGAGCTAATGTAACAAACCCTCAGGAAGTCCAAGATATGGTTGGCTTAGTTATTGAAAAGTGGGGTCATATAGACATCCTCGTCAATAATGCTGGTATACTGCGTGATAAATCATTTACTAAAATGGACTTGAATGACTTTCGATTAGTTATTGAAGTTCATCTAATGGGATCAGTAATTTGCACTAAAGCTGTCTGGGACCACATGAAAGAAAGAAAATATGGCCGCATTGTTATGACTACATCCTCCTCTGGAAATTATGGTAACTTTGGTCAAACTAACTATGGGGCGGCTAAGACAGGAGTTGTCGGTTTAATGAACACACTTTGTTTAGAAGGAGCAAAATACGATATTCGTGTTAATGCACTTTCTCCAACGGCGGCAACTCGCATGACTGAAAGTTTGATGCCACAAGATGCATTAGATTTATTAACAGTCGATAGTGTAACTGCTGGCTTAATTCCTCTAGTGTGCGATGATGCACCAAATCGATTAATTATGTGTGCAGGAGCTGGTGGATATGCTGCAACTAAAGTTTTTGAAACTCCAGGCATACATTTAGGGCCAAATGAGCAAACTGCTGAAAATGTTATGGCTAATTTGGATAAAATCTGTGATAGCTCTGATCAAGAGGAATATACATCAGGTGGTCAGCAAACAATGAAGTTTGTAGGCAATGCTGCTAAAAACTTAGGTATTAGTTAAGAGCAAGCTATAAGCTTTAAATTTATATTACTTTGCAAGCTTCTTGTAGCCATATCAAAGTGCTACCGGATAGGCTTGGAGAAATTTTATCGTAAACAGTTTTATGGTACTTATTTATATAAGCTTTCTCTTGCTCATTAAGAATTGTTTTATCTATTAAACTTGAATGAATTGGAGCCAGTGTTAGTGTTTTAAAGCTTAACATTTTTCTTTCACCATTAATGTTTGATATTGGCTTAGTTACATACTGTAAGTTTTCAATTCTTATCCCATAAGCTCCTTTTTTATAATATCCAGGCTCGTTAGATAAGATCATTCCTGGCTCTAATGCTACATCATTTGGTGCTTTAGAAATTCTTTGTGGTCCCTCATGAACGCCCAAATATAAACCTACACCGTGTCCAGTTCCATGATCATAATCTAAACCATTTTGCCATAATGGCATTCTCGCTAAGGCATCTAAATTGCTTCCTGTAGTTCCTTCTGGAAAATACGCCGTTGCAAGTGCTATATGACCTTTAAGTACAAGGGTAAACCTGTGCCGCATTTCAGCAGATGGCTTTCCTATAGGAACTGTTCTTGTGACATCAGTTGTACCATCTTCATATTGTGCACCGCTATCGATTAAATAAAGTGTTCCTGGGGACAAAGTTTTCGACGTCTCTTCGCTAACTCGGTAGTGAACTATTGCTCCGTTAGAACCTGCGCCTGATATACTTTCAAAACTTAAATCTTTTAATAATGTTGTTTCATGTCTAAATTCTTCAAGTTTCTTTGCGGCACTTATTTCAGTTTCTTTTCCTGATTGTGCTTGTGTATCTAACCAATGCAGAAACCGTATAAGGGGCACTGCATCCCGTTTATGAGCGTTTATAGTGCTTTGTATCTCTGTTATGTTTTTACATGCTTTTGGAAGGGATATTGGATCTTGTGTTTCAATTATGATTGCTTTGCTATCGCTTAAGGTGTCAAAGAACCATGATGATGCTGTGGAAGGGTCAAGTAAGACCTTGCTTCCTTTAAGAAGTTTAAGTTCATTTTCAATGCTAGTTTCATCGTAAACTACGACGTTTTTACCCAAATAGTTTTTTATATCGGTCGTCAGCTTATTACTATCTACAAAGAGTTGAACTTTACCTTTTTTATCAATGATAGCAGTGGAAAGTATTAATGGTGTACACATCACATCAGCCCCTCTGATATTCAGTAACCATGCAATTGAAGATGGAGAGGTTATCAATGCTACATCAGCATGTTTATTACTAATTAATTTAGCTATTCTAATGCATTTGTGATGATGAGATTCTCCAGCATGCTCTATAGGGTGTATTGTGATTTTAGAGGTGGGTTTTTCGGGTCGATTTTCCCAGCTATTATCTAGTGGATTATTATGGATAGCCATTAGTTTAGCTTTTGAATATTTTTTTAATTTTTTTAATGCATTGGGTGTATGTAATTTGGGATCATATCCAATAATATGGGTATCCTTAGTGTTTGCTTCTAACCAACTTTTCAGTCCGTCATTTTCTAGTTTTTCATAGCTAAAAAGTTTATTGTCTACCTGACTTTTTACTTGCAAAGTGTACCTTCCATCAACAAATATGGCTGCTGAATTCTGCATTATTATTGCAGCGCCAGCTGACCCTGTAAAACCACTTACCCACATTAATCTTTCATTGCATTCGGGTAGGTATTCATTTTGATATTCATCTTCATGAGGTACTAGAAATCCATCTAATTTTAACTTTTTTAACGTGTCCCGTAGTTTAGGAAGGTTTTTTCTTCCATATTCTGGGCCACCACGTGTTTGAAAGTTTTGTATCATATATTTAATCAATCTTTATTTTAACGAAATCCTTGATTAGAAGCTTTTAGTACCTCTATTTGTTATTGGAAAGCAAAATAATAAAATCGATAAATAGTAATATATAATTAGATGGCGACGGTTGGTTTGATAGCAAATCAAAATTCATATACTGTAGAGATTTAAAAAATTTAAGATCTATGCAAATATGCATACCTTTATATGCATTCTTGTATGTTCACTTTTATCATTAATTTCTTAATTAAAAAATATAATAAATTTAATTATTGGAGAAAATAATGACTACCGATTTTTCTGGTTCAGAATTAGTTAATATCGAAATACAATTGCAAAATAAGGAAGATGTATTCTTGAGTAAAGGCTATCAAAAAGCTATGTTAAATATAATTGGCAGACGAAATGCTCGCCGTAATAGAAGGGCAAATCGAGCTATTTAGTTTTTCTACCCACTATAGTCGTCCAACCAGAGATAGAAGATTTTTTTTCAATCTCTAGGCCCAAATTTTTAAAAGCTACTGATACAAGATTGTATTGTTCATCTAAAATACCAGAAAGGATGATTTTTCCTTCGATGCATAAGATTTCCATAATATCTTGTGATAAGCTAATTATCGGACCTGCTAGTATGTTAACAAATACTAAGTCAAAAGTATCTTTTTGAAGTTTTGAACTTTTTACTCCATTTATTTTATAGCAGTTTACTATTCTAGAAACATTATTGATATGGGCATTATGTAAAGTTACTTGAACAGCATCAGTATCAATGTCAGTAGCGATAATGTTTGTTTTTAATGCTTTTGCTGCAGCGATCGCAAGAATTCCAGCTCCACAACCTAAATCAAGTACTCTAGTAGGAATAAAACCTTCTTCTAATAACTTATCAAATTCTATCAAACACCCTTTTGTTGTACCATGATGACCTGTTCCAAAAGCAAGGCCTGCATTGATTTCTATAGGCCATTTGATATTTTTAGGTATAAGTTTCTTGTCATGTGAGCCATAGATCAAAAATCTGCCAGCTTGCACTGGCGATAAGCCACTCTGGCTTTTTTTAACCCAGTCTATGTTTGGTAGCTGCTCTATCATTGTTTCTATGGAACTGCTCAATGATAATGATAAAAGTGCTTGTTCCGCTTGCTGTTGCGTTGAGTACAGTGCTTGGACTTGCATAGTGTCAGGTCCCTCTTCAAATAAAGATACTGCCAATGCTGACATTTCCATTGAAAAACCTAAAGTATCAGATACGTCAAAAGCTATTTGATTGATTGCACGAATATAAAGTGCGAAAGGCGCTTCATTACTCATTATGCACGGTCTACAAAGCTATCTAGTACTTTCTTCTGACCCGCCTTCTCAAAATAAACATTAAGTTTATTTCCATCAAGAGTTTGTATTTTCCCATAACCAAATTTTTGATGAAAAATACGTTCTCCTATTTCAAATTTTTTATTAGAATGCTTATCTAACCTTTTGCTATAGTTCCCCTCAACTTGCTTACTTTGTACAGTATTTGATTTATGAGTTTTATAACGTTTCCAGCCAGGAGAGTTATAGCGTCTACTTCCAGAAGATAGAAACTCTAAAGTACTTTCTATTTTTGTCTCAACAAAAGTGTTGTTATCGTAGTAACCAGTATCTGAGCTGGCTGATACATTTTCAGGTGGTAGCTCATCAATAAACCTAGAGGGAAGTGATGATTGCCATGATCCGTAAATTTGTCTATTTGCAGCAAAATATATTTTTGCACGCTCTTGCGCTCTTGTGATTCCAACGTATGCCAATCTGCGTTCTTCCTCTAACCCTTCCGTGCCTGTCTCATCCATAGATCTTTGGCTGGGGAAAGTACCTTCTTCCCAGCCTGGAAGGAGAACTAAGGGAAACTCAAGTCCCTTGGCGGAATGTAATGTCATTATTGATACTTCTTCTTCTTGGTCATTTTTCTCAACATCTAATACAAGACTTACATGTTCAAGGTATGTATCTATTGAGTCAAAGTCTCTCATTGCTTGTATAAGTTCTTTTAAGTTTTCTAGCCTGCTAGAAGATTTTGCATCTTTATTATTTAACCACATTTGAGTGTATCCAGATTCATCTAATACTATTTCAGTAACATTTATATGATTTGATGTGATTAAATTCCCTCGCCATCTATCTAGATCTTTTGTAAAACTACGTAATGCAGTTCGTGCTTTACCTCTTATTTCATCTGTTTTGATTACTTCACGAGTTGCTTCTTCAAGACTTATATTCATTTTTCGAGCTATTATTTGCAATTTTTGGATAGTTTTACTTCCAATACCGCGTTTAGGAATATTTACTATTCGTTCAAAAGCTAAGTCATCTGTATCTGATTTTAAAACTCTTATGTAAGCGTGTGCATCCCGAATTTCCTGCCTTTCAAAAAATCTTGGTCCACCTATGACTCGATAGGGCATTCCTATTTGAATAAACCGTTCTTCAAAGCTTCGCATTTGTCTTGAGGCTCTAACAAGTATGGCCACTTCATTATAGTCGCGTCCATCTCTCTTCCAGTCTTCAATGACACTTGATATTAATCGCGCCTCAGCTGCTGCATCCCAAACTCCTGTTACTGTTACTTTGTGGCCACCCATATCTTCTGTCCATAGGGTTTTTCCAAGACGACTTTTATTTGTTGATATTAACCCGGAAGCTGCCCCTAAAATATGTTCAGTTGAGCGATAGTTACGTTCGAGTTTAATAACTTTGGCTCCAATAAATTCTTTTTCAAAACGTAATATATTATCAACTTCAGCTCCTCGCCATCCATATATTGATTGATCGTCATCGCCGACTACACATATATTGTGTGAGCCTTGCGCTAGTAGCCTTAGCCAAAGGTATTGGCAGATATTAGTATCTTGATATTCATCCACCAAAATATATTTAAACTTTTCATGATATTTTTTTAAAATATCCAAATTTTCTTTGAATAATTCAAGATTAAGTAAAAGAAGGTCACCAAAATCGCATGCGTTCAAAACTTTTAAACGTGATTGATAAATTTCATAAATTTTTTTTCCTTTTCCTTCAGCAAATTTATAATTATTTTGAGAGTTTAGTTTTTCAGGCATCCATCCTTTATTTTTCCAGCTATCGATAAGACTGGCCATATAACGGGGAGTCCATTTTTTATCATCAATATTTTCTGCTTTTATAATTTGCTTTAACAGACGAATTTGGTCATCCGTGTCAAGAATTGTAAAATTAGGTTTTAGTCCTACCAATTCCGCATTAATTCGTAAAATTTTTGCTGCAATAGAATGAAAGGTCCCCATCCATGGTAAACCCTCTATGCTGTGTCCTATGTAGTCACCAACACGATTCTTCATTTCTCTAGCTGCTTTATTTGTAAAGGTTACAGAAAGAATTTGGGATGGAAATGCCATTCGATTCTGAAGAATATATGCAATTCTTGATGTTAGAACTCTGGTTTTACCTGTGCCAGCACCGGCTAAAACTAATACTGGACCATCGGTGTTTAAAACAGCTTCTTTTTGTGCAGGGTTGAGGTCCTCAAGGTAGTTTTTATTTTTGAAGTTCAAATGTGCGGATGCTTGCGCGGATATGCTGCCTAAGTTTTTAGTATTTTTCATATTTTTCTAAACTTATTGACGAGTACCTAATTTTCAAGACAGAATCATTGAACTTAACTCATTAAACATAACTAAAACAATTCCACTATACTATATGAAGTTGTATAGTAAATTAATAAGAATTTTAATGCGTAATTTTTAAAATTTATATATTAATAGATATTTTTGAAATTAAATTTTGTGATAATGCTTTAGCGTCTGGACATTAGCAGCCAAACACGAAGATAAGATGCTAAATTTTGTTTTACTTCTCTCGAGCTTCTTTTATCATCTAGTTCGCTAATAAATGAAGCAAAAGACTTACCACTTTTGGTTACCTCAGAGTCTAATACCTCCCAAAACTCAGTTTCTAAAGATAATGAGGTTCGGTGCCCGTGTATTGATAGAGATCTTTTCTCCATAGGATTTTATTCCTAGTTGATTTATTTGGATTATATTATTTCGGATTTATCATTAATTCAGGCCGAACTATCTTATCAAATTCTTTTTCATCGATAAAACCTAATTGCATAGCCTCTTCCTTTAAAGTTGTACCATTTTTGTGAGCTGCTTTTGCTACTTTAGTAGCATTATCATAACCTATAGTAGGTGCTAATGCTGTTACTAACATAAGTGAAGAATTTAAAAGTTCATTTATACGAACCTCATTTGCTATTATCCCTACAATACACTTTTTAGTGAAGCAATTAACACTATCCGACATTATTTTTATAGATTGTAACATATTGTAAGCCATTACAGGTTTATAGACGTTAAGCTCAAAGTGCCCTTGAGATCCAGACATAGATATAGTTGTATTGTTACCCATAACTTGAAGGCAGACCATAGTTAGTGCTTCACATTGCGTGGGGTTTACTTTTCCTGGCATTATGGAAGAGCCTGGCTCATTAGCAGGTAATGATATTTCACCTAATCCGGAACGAGGACCTGATGCTAAAAACCTAATATCATTTGCTATTTTAAAAAGTGAAACCGCAACTGTGTTTATAGCTCCGTGTGCAGCAACATAGGCATCATTTCCTGCTAGAGCCTCAAATTTGTTTTCTGCTGTATAAAAAGGTAAATTTGTAAAATTTGATACTTCTTTGGCGAAACACTCAGCAAATTTTGGTTTAGCATTCAAGCCTGTGCCTACAGCTGTTCCTCCTTGGGCCAGAGGGTAAAGTTCGTGAAGTGATGCTTTAACGCGTTTTATTCCATTCTTTATCTGCGTGGCGTAACCAGAAAATTCCTGCCCAAGCGTAATAGGTGTCGCATCTTGTGTATGTGTTCTTCCAATTTTAATAATCTCTGAAAATTCGTTTGATTTTTTATTCAACTCCTTCCAAAGATTTTCTAAAGAGGGCAGCAAAGAATTATTAATTTCTTCTGCTGCTGATATATGCATTGCAGTTGGAAATGTATCATTAGAGCTTTGGCTTCGGTTCACATGATCATTTGGATGTATAGGTGTTTTAGTACCTATTTTCCCGCCCAATATTTCTATAGCCCTATTAGAAATGACTTCATTTGCATTCATGTTTGTTTGAGTTCCAGAACCCGTTTGCCATATTGATAGTGGAAAATTATCATCAAACTTTCCATCGGCCACTTCTATTGCTGCAAGCGAAATTACATCTGCAAGAGCTGGGTCTAAGTTTTCTAATTTTTTATTAGTTAAAGCTGCTGAGTGTTTAACAATTCCTAGCGCCCTTATAAATGAAGATGGCATTTTCTCTATACCAATTGGAAAGTTTATTAGGCTTCGTGCAGTTTGCGCACCATAATATTTATTATTGGGAACCTCAAGTGAACCAAAGCTATCATTTTCTAATCTAATTTTAGTCATCTAATTACTCTATAATAATTTATAAATAAGTAAGTTATTTTTTTCGAAAAGCATCTAAGCTAATAACTTTTTCAACCTTAACCGTGCTTTCTTTCTGTATTTCTTTTTCCATCAATTGATTGTCTTCCAGATTAGTGCTTTCGGCTTTAAGGTATTCTTTAGGTGTATTTACAAAATCAGGATCAAATTGCATTGTAAACCCCACGCTAGGGTCATGGAAACGGGTTATAGCTTTGTAAGGAACCTTTATATATTTCGGTACACCGCCAAACTTAAGAGTTACTTCAAAGTTTGAAGTATTATCCTTTAGATCCCAATATTGATGTTCCAGAACTATCGTTATTTCATCTGGGTATTTGTTTGCTAAACTTTTATCTACATCTGCTTCAGGATGATTAGTTGCAAATGTTATATAAAAGTGATGATTTCCTGGTAAACCGTCTTCTCTTATAACTCGGCGGATTGAATTTCTGACTACTGTTAAAAGTGCAGTCTGCGTCATTGCCTCATAATTCATAAGATTATCTGTCATAAAACTATCCTAGATCACTTCTTAAAGTAATCAATATAACTTTTTATGAAATTATCTAATAAATGTGAATTTTATGATAAATTGGAAGGTTTCTGTTGCCAGCTACCTTCCGAAGCCCGCCTAGCGGATTGAACGGCTAGGAGTTAAAGCGAATTTTTCCGCACTGCCTATGCAGCGAGGGCAAACTCTTCAGTGTAATTATCATTTGCAATTACTAAATTTAGGCATTTAACGGTACCTATACGGATGAAAGCATACTTCTTTAGACGTCTGTCGATCCTATTTCGGCCCCATAAGAAATACATTATTAAATGTATTTTTGGTGGAGCCGCCGGGTACCGCCCCCGGGTCCAGTCCGTTTATTACAAGCGCGTTTATCATCATAGCTAATAATTTAGCATCTTCTTCATATAGTGTTTAAAATTTATAACAATAAAAAAATTCATAACCCATGCTTTATTCCGATTAACTTAAATTTTTGATAAATTTAATGACTTAAAGGTTGTTTATCTGATAAGGTTTATATTATTCAAATCAATAATTATTATTTATCAGAAAGGTTCTAAGAAAAGTCCTATGATAAGAAGCACAGTACTTAATAGCTTATCCGCTATTGGAGCGACTAAAGAAGCTAAATTTTATGCAGATTTATTCGCAGCTCAAGATGCTGAGAAATTTGCTCTTATCGTAATCGATTCAAGGTGTTTAAAAAATCCTTTATTAGAAGCTTTTATTTCAAACTTGAAGATACTATCTGACTTGAATCTATCCCCGGTATTACTTGTTGGTGCCTTAGATGATGACCGTACTTCTACTAAATTTCAATCACAGAGATTAGCTAATGATCTCGAGCATGCCTCAGTAAGAACAGCGAAGCTCAATACAGCAAGCTATCAATTATTACCTGAGGTTCGACAAAAAGCCCGTAGAGGCAAAATTACAATACTAGAAATGACTGAACCACAAGGTAAAATGAATTTAAAAAAATTAGTGACAGAACTACAACCAAATAAAGTAATTTTTTTGCAACCGTCTGGAGGCCTATCCATGCACGGAAAAAGACTATCATTTATTAATATTGCTAACTTAGATAAAAAAATTAATTTAAATGAAATTACCCTTGGTCAAAGACAATTTATTGATTTGGTTAAGATTTTAGCAAAAGATAAATTAAATGAAGCTGTATACATCATAGCCTCTCCTTTAAACCTTTTGGCTGAATTATTTACTACAAAGGGTTCAGGAACCATGATTAGACGTGGTATATCAATAAAAAAAACCAATAATTTCAGAACCTTAAATAAAACCAAATTGAAGGCTTCAATTGAAGAAGCTTTCAATAGACAAATCAATCCAGATTTTTTTAATAAAAAAATACTCAAAGCTTATGTAGAGAATGATTACAGAGGAGGCGCTATATTTACAACTCTCTCAGGTTATCCATATCTTTCTAAATTTTGGGTAACAAATGCTGCCCGAGGGGAAGGTATCGCTAGAGATATATGGGATAAAACCTGCTTGGATATAGAATCTTTTTTTTGGAGATCCCGAATGGATAATTCCTTTAATGATTGGTATATGAAAGCTTGTGATGGAATGCAAATAATTGGAAATGTAAGAGTCTTTTGGAAAGGTCTACATGCAGTTGAAGTTCGTGAAGTGATAGCTGCTGCAGCAAAAGCACCCGAAGATTTTGAAGAGTCGCATAAATATCAAATACGATAACCCTAAATGCTTTTTTGTTGAGATTTAAATAAGAAAACGTTAGTTAGCCTTTATGAAAAAAATACAAATAAGTTTCATTTTTGATAGCGGTAACATCAAAGTAAATAGCATTGAGGATTATTCAAATATCAGATTAGAAATCCGCCCTGATAATAATTCGGAATATTTTCAATGGTTTCACTTTAGGGTCACAGGTGCAAAAGGGGTGCCTCTAAAAATAGTTTTAACTAACGCCAGTAAAGCCGCCTTTCCTGATGGTTGGTTAAATTATAATGCATGTGTTAGCGTCGACCGTAAGACATGGCTACGGGTTGCAGAAACAAGTTATCGTGGTGGTGAGTTGATTATTGAGCACACACCTTCATCAAATTGCATTTATTTCTCTTATTTTGAGCCTTATCCACTTGAACGACATAATGATTTTTTAGCGGAAGCTGCAACTCATAATAATGTTAAACTATATTCTTTAGGTGAGTCTGCCCAAGGGCGTTCAATGGATTGCTTATCAGTTGGGAATGGTAAAAAAAATATTTGGATAATAGCAAGGCAACATCCAGGTGAAACAATGGCAGAGTGGTGGATGGAAGGTTTTATAACTCGATTATTAGACAGAAATGACAAGGTTTCGAGCGAATTACTTCAGAAGTCAAAATTTTTTATGGTGCCAAATATGTGTCCAGATGGATGTTTTATCGGAAACTTAAGAACTAACTGGTGTGGCGCCAATCTAAACCGTGAATGGAACAATGCTTCGTTAAACTTTTCTCCAGAAGTCTATTGGACAATAAAGGCAATGGATAACAACAAACCTTCTTTATGTATGGATGTTCATGGCGATGAAAGCTTGCCTTATAATTTTATTGCAGGTTCTGAGGGTATTCCTGGATATACCCCCAAACAAGCTAAAGACTTGGAGGCCTTTTTATCCTCTTATAAAACTGCTTCACCTGATTTCCAAACTGAGCATGGCTATCCAAAAGATCAACCGAATAGTGCAAATTTAGGAATGTGCACTAATTATACTGCACATAAATATAAATGCCTTTCGGTAACACTGGAGATGCCATTTAAAGACAATGCAAACTTTCCAAATCTTGATACAGGATGGAATGGGGACAGGAGTGCAGATTTAGGTGCGTCGGCAATAGATGCAATATTCGGTATAATTGACTTTATTTAATTTCAGAAAGTTTACTTCTTAAATGTGCTTTATCTTTTATTTTAGTTCTTAGGAAATTGTGGATAGTTAAATTAGAACCATTGCAGAGAATCAAACTTTAAGATTAAATGCACTTATGAAGCAATATATAGATTTACTAAATCATGTAATTGAAAATGGTGTTGACAGAATGGACCGCACTGGAACAGGAACACGTGGTGTTTTCGGTTATCAGATGAGGTTCAATCTTTCTGATGGATTTCCTATGGTAACAACTAAAAGGCTTCATAAAAAGTCTATAGTCCATGAATTAATTTGGTTTTTAACCGGTGATACAAATATTAAATATTTGAAAGAAAATGGTGTTCGTATTTGGGATGAATGGGCTGACGAAGAAGGAAATCTTGGCCCTGTATACGGCAAACAGTGGCGTCGATGGGAAGGTCCAGAAGGTCAAGTTATCGACCAAATTGATAGGGTTATAAAGGCAATTTCCGCTAACCCTTATTCTAGGCGGCATATTGTAACTGCTTGGAATCCAAGCGAGGTTGATAAAATGGCACTACCGCCCTGTCATTGTTTGTTTCAATTTCATGTCGCAAATGGAAAGCTCAGTTGTCAACTTTATCAAAGGAGTGCAGATATATTCCTTGGGGTACCTTTTAATATTGCAAGTTATGCATTGCTTACTCATATGATGGCACAAATATGCAATCTAGAGGTTGGAGACTTTATTCATACACTTGGTGATGCGCATGTTTATTCCAATCATTTTGATCAAGTGAGGAAACAGGTTCAGCGTGAGGTAAAGCCTTTGCCAACTTTGACCTTAAATAAGGATGTTAAAAGTATTCATGACTTTACTTACAATGATATCCAAATAATTAATTATTCATATCATCCTCATATACCTGGGAAAGTTGCTGTTTAATTAAATTTTATTGTTTTCTAAACGATACTTAATTAGCATCCAAATAATTATTGCTCCGAGCATTTTTCCAGCAATCGACATGCTAATATTGGGTACAGTAAGTTGCGCGTCTCTTATATAGCTAGCACCATAAAGAAAAGTTATTGTATCGATTGGGGCGGCCATAGATGAAGAAAGTAATACCCGTGTCGAGAGTTTGTAGCTAGTTAGTGTAAATAATGCGTAATCAATAAGTTCTGATACCAAAAATGCTGCACCGCTGGCAAGTGCCAGTGCACCGCCACTCGTTACAAATGTTAGAAATAATGCAAGACCCATTGCGATTAAAACTTCATGCCCAATTTCACGTTGAGAAAAATCTCTAGCAACCAATACTAATCCAGTAACAATTGTTACTGGATTAAAAGCCCACTCTGGAAGCCATGGCAGCTCTACCATAGGCGCCCATGTGAAACTCCAATTAATAAATGGTATTAGTATTATGTAAATTAAGGTATATTTTACATGTAATAAGCTAAATTTTAGAGTATTTTTTTTATTAGTTGCCATTGTTTTTGTATACTTGAAGAATTTGTACGTGTAACTAGTTTTTTATGTCATCGAATCCTAAATTGTCATTAATTGTAGCAAAATCCTTAAATGGAGTTATAGGTCTGAATGGCAAACTTCCTTGGCGGCTCTCATCGGATTTGAAATTTTTTAAATCTACTACCTTGGGTAAACCAGTTCTCATGGGAAGAATTACATGGGAAAGCCTGCCTTTTCCACTGCCAGGCCGTCCTAATTTAGTCTTAACAAATAATAAAAATTATTTAGCTAAAGGGGCTGAAATATTTAATAGTGCCGACAAGATGATGAATAGAGGTTATGAACTGGCTAGGCAAATGAATGTGGATGAAGTTATGCTGATAGGTGGAGCAAAATTATATGCTTCACATATAAAGTATTGCGATCGTCTGTATATTACTGAAGTTGATGCTACAATCGAAGGCGATGTGTATTTTCCTAAAATCGATACTAATTCTTGGAAATTACTATCTGAAAATAAATTTCCAAAGAATATAAAGGATGACTATCCATTTAAAGTAAAAGTTTTCGAGCGAGTATAGGGCAAAAATATTTTTGCATAATTAAACTTGAAATTTAGTATCATAGCTATCACATTAGAATAGAAAACAAATGGAGACGATATGCCTGACAATAACAGTCCTTGGGGAAATAAAGGAACCGGTGGTAAAAAACCAGGACAAAATCCTTGGGGAAGTTCAGGAAAACCACCTAGAGGAAAACAGTCCTCTAATGAAAGCTCACCTGATTTAGATAATATAATTCAAGGTTTTAAAAACAGAGTAGGTAAGGGCGGGCCATCAGGAAAAGGTGGAGGTCCGAATACACCGCTACAGAAGTATGGGCCATTTGGCATAGCGCTTATTATAGGTTCTTTTTTTCTCCTAGTTTCTTGTTTTTATACAGTCGCTCAGCAAGAGGAAGCAGTAGTATTGCGTTTTGGAAAATATTCCAGAACCACAGAGTCAGGTTTGCATTTTAAACTTCCAACCCCTGTAGAAACAGTACTTAAGGTAAACGTTACATCTGAGAGATCAGTTGGCTCCAGTCAAAACTTAGTTTTAACTGGAGATGAAAATATTGCAGATGTTGACTTTACTGTCAGGTGGAATGTTAAAGACTCTAAGAACTTTATATTCAATCTTGAGGATACATCTGCCGTTGTAGCCGATGCGTCAGATAGTGCTATTCGTGAAGTCATAGGTAAAGAGAAACTTGAATATGTAATCACAGATGGCCGTAACCCAATCGAACAAGATGTTAAGAAATTACTTCAAGATATGCTTGATGAATATTCTGCTGGGGTAACGATAACTGTGGTTCAACTCCAGCGTACAGAGGCTCCTCCTAAGGTTATAAAGGCTTTTGAGGATGTTGTCACAGCAGAACAAGAGCTTGAACAAAGAGTTAATGAGGGAATAGCTTATAAAAATGAGGTTACAGAAAATGCAGTTGGTAACGCAGCTGTATTGGTAGAGTCTGCTCAAGCTTATAAACAAGAAGTTGTTGAGGTTGCTAAAGGCGAGGCTAACCGTTTTCTTGCTGTTTATAAAGAGTATAAAGCTGCTCCAAAAGTTACAAGGCAAAGAATTTACCTTGAAACAATAGAGGAGGTTTATGGACCTGCTGAAAAAATTATAATTGAAGGTGATGCGGGTAGTGGTGTCGTTCCATATTTACCACTCGATCAACTTAAAAGTAAAAAGTCTGGAAGTAATTAAGATGAAAAATGGTATCATACCCCTAGTAGTACTGGGCGCATTCATAGCTGCATTCTTTACTTGTACATACACATTAAAAGAGTGGGAGCAAGGTCTCGTTCTTCAGTTTGGTGAATACAAACGAGTGGAGAATGCCTGGAATGAAGGTGCACCTGCTGATGCAGGACTAAAATTTAAGCTCCCGATAGAAAATGTTATAATTTTAGATAGAAGAAACATCGAAATAGATTTCAGGGCTGAAACTATTTATGATATTAAGCAGAAGCCATTAGAAGTTGATAGTTTTATACTATATCGAATAGCAGATCCTTTAGCTTATTACAAAGCTTTGGGAACTAAAGCCAAAGCTCAAAGCTTACTGGATGAATTAATGGATTCATCCTTGAGAGGGGTTTTAGCAAGAGCCGATAGTCAGCAGATTATATCTGGACGTCGAGCAGAGTTAATGTCGGAAATAAAAAAAGCTGCAAACTCAGTAGCTCGTGATGAAGATTATGGGGTTGAGATAACAGATGTTCGAATTAAAAAAGCAGAACTTCCAACAAAAGTCGCTGATTCAGTTTTTGATCGTATGAACTCCGAACGTGAGAAAGAAGCTCGTTTCTTCCGTGCGGACGGATCTAAAAGAAAAAATGAAATAATCGCCGATGCAGATAAGCAAGCAAAAATAATAGTTGCAACCGCAAAGGGTAAGGCTCAAACTATTAGAGGCGAGGGGGACGCTGTTTCAAATAAAATATATGCAGATGCATATAATAAAGATCCTGAGTTTTTTGCATTTTATAGGTCTATGGATGCTTATAAACGAGGTCTGGGTGAAGGAACCACATATGTTTTATCACCAGATTCTGATTTCTTAGGTTACCTTAATAATCAGCGTGGCAAAAGTTCACGTCGTTAATGGAAATTTATTCTATTGTCTTGATAGCTATAGGAGGCACTCTACTTTTTGAAGGGCTTATTTGGGCTATTTTTCCTAGTGCTTCAAGAAAAATGTATGTCCAAATTCTTGATCAACTAGATGATAGATCTCTTCATTTTGGTGGTCTTGCATCTGTGGTACTTGGTATAATTCTAATCGGTTTCATAGTTACTTAATTTATTAAGAACTATGCTTTTACTAAACATTATTTAACTACAAATGAACTCGCTCTCGCTGTAACCTTGAAAGTAAAGTGCAGTTGTTAAGTCAGTGTGAAGTATTTCGCATTTTGCTTCTGATGCAACTATTTTTTTTGCTTTGTACGCTATGCCAAGCCCTGCTGCTTTAATCATACTCAAATCATTTGCTCCATCACCTATTGCTAAAGCATAAGATTTGCCGCCCAAATTTGAGGTAAGGTTATTTAAAGTATTTAACTTTGCCTCTCTACCCAGGATAGGACTCTTCACTTCCCCTGTCAGTTTATTCTTAACTGAAATTAGTTTGTTGGCATTGTGTGTATCAAATCCACATGCAAGTGCTACTTTATTAGTAAAAAATGTAAAGCCTCCAGATACTATAGCAGTTTTACTGCCATTGGCTTTCATTGTTTGGCATAAAACTTTTGCTCCTTTATTGATTGTAATACGTTCTTGAAAGCATTTTTCAAGTACTGATGTATCTAGACCCTTAAGCAACCTAACTCTTTTTATAAGCGCCTCTTCAAAATTAATTTCTCCATTCATAGCGCTCTCAGTGATTTTAGAAACTTGCATTTTCAAATCGGCAAAATCAGCTAACTCATCGATACATTCTTGTCCAATAAGCGTGCTATCCATGTCACAGATTAATAACCTCTTTTTTCGTTGAGGGTCATTACTTATGAATATATCTGCTGAGATTTTATTGTTCTGAAATAAATATCTTAATTCAAATTTGGATAGTTTTTTATTTATACTGTATTCGAATGCTTTATTTTCAGATAAAATTTTTATTTTTGATGAGTTTCCAATGAGGTTAGTTGCTACTTTAAACTTTTTAGAATTTCTTTGGGCTAGAACTATTGTTACGGTGTGTTGTATAGGGATAGACATTGTGAGACTCGTTTTATGAAACCAATTATATGTATTGCAGGACCTACGGCAAGCGGCAAGAGTACATGGGCTATTCAAATAGCAAAATCTGTGGGCGGAGAAATCATTAATGCAGATGCATTGCAAGTTTACTCAGAATTAAACATCATAAGTGCGCGGCCAAGTAAGTCTGAAATGTTAAATGTTCCTCATCATCTATTTGGTCATACTCAAAGTAATTTTAGGTATTCGGCGGGGCATTGGATAATGGAGGTTGAAAGTCTTATTCTTGATATTCTGGCTCGCGAAAAAACGCCAATACTTACAGGTGGTACAGGCCTTTATTTTAAATCTTTGATTGACGGCATTGCAAAGATTCCAAATATTCCATCAGATATTATATTGGAAACGAATAAATTTCGAGAGCAGAAAGGTATTAAAGGTTTGAGGAATTTCGCAGAAAAAATAGATTCTAAATCAGCAAATCGAGTACTAGGAAATGATGTCCATCGATTAATGCGTATTATAAACGTATATAAAGCTACAAATAAGCCTCTAAGTTTTTGGCAGGAAAATACTAAATCTGTAGTTCCAAGAATTTTTTGTAATTGTGCGGTTCTTCTACCTGAAAGAGAAATGCTTTATAATGCAATTAATAGCCGATTTGATGTAATGATGAAAAAAGGACTATTAAGTGAAGCAGAGCGTATATTTGCTCAAAACCTCGACCCCGGCCTACCCATTATGAAAGCTATCGGTTTGAGAGAGTTCTTTCCATATTTTAGCGGTGATATTAATTTGGATGAAGCTGTTGAGCTAGCTAAAAGAAATAGCCGCCGTTTCGCTAAAAGACAATTTACTTGGTTTAGAGGTCAATTAAAAAACTGGAATGAAATAAAAACTAAGGCACAACAGAAAAAGTTTGCAAAGAGTATTCCGTATGAAGTTTAAATTTACTTTACCGATAAAGTTTACTATTTTTATAATTTTTCTTTTGGGAGTTCTAGTTTTCGGATTTCTAGAACCTATTTTTTTATCTTCTAATCAAATTAATGATTTTTTTTTAGAAGTAAGGGATACATATTTTGCTTTACCTTTAACAATATTGATTTTTTGTGCTTTTGCTTTTTTTGGTGTTCCGCAATGGATATTAATTAGCGGGTCTATATTTGCATTTGGTCCCCTATATGGTGCATTTTATTCATGGGTATCAACATTAATTTCCGCTGCATTAACTTTCTTCATTGGTTATTGGCTGGGTAATGAAAAGATAAATAACTATAATGGAAAAAAAATAGTTTTACTGAAAAGATTTTTAAGTAAAAACGGTCTTTATAGTAGCTTTATTGTACGATTGCTTCCAAGTGGACCATTCATACTTGTTAACATGGCAGCAGGTGCTTCACCAGTTAAATTGGCATCATTTTTAATTGGTACGAGTTTAGGTATTATTCCTAAAATATTAATTTTAGCATTTCTCTCAAATAGAATTCTATCGGTCACTGAGGGACACCTGATTTCGTCAGCAATGGTTATCATAGCTTTTATTATCTTGATTTTTGTCCTTATTATGAATAAATTTTACAAATCCGAAGATATTTCTAATAAATAATGCATATTTAACGAAACTTTTATATGATATACTTGCTTTTTTGTTCAGCAAAAAGCATTGTTATATCAAGTATAAAACTTTTAATGTTAGGCGACCATGTTTTCTTTTCTTTTGAGCACTATTTCATCAGATATAGCCATTGATTTGGGTACTGCAAATACATTAGTTTATGCTAAGGGCCAAGACGTAGTTTTAAATGAACCTTCTGTAGTTGCATTTTCTAATCGAAACGGTAGAAAAGTTGTACATGCGGTTGGTAAAGAAGCTAGTAATATGCTTGGACGTACACCAGCTCACATAGAAGCCATTAGACCTATGAAAGACGGAGTTATAGCAGACTTTGAGGTAGCTGAAGCTATGATAAGTACTTTTATTAAAAAAGTAAATAAGTCATCTTTTATTCTTCGTAAACCACATGTTGTAATATGTGTTCCATCTGGAGCTACTGCTGTAGAAAGAAGAGCAATTCACCAGTCAGCTGAACAAGCAGGTGCAAAACGCGTTTATTTAATTGAAGAACCTATGGCCGCAGCATTGGGCGCAGGTTTACCAATTCATGAACCTTCAGGGTCGATGGTTGTCGATATAGGTGGTGGGACAACTGAAGTCGCGGTGTTGTCTCTAGATGGAATAGTTTATTCACGATCAGTAAGAGTAGGTGGCGATGTGATGGATGAGGCCATAATACAGTATGTGCGTCGTACAACTAACTTGCTACTAGGTGAAATGTCTGCCGAAAGAGTCAAAAAAGAAATAGGATCAGCAACTATGCCTGATGACAATGAGGGAATGATGGTTCAAATTAAAGGACGTGACTTGATGAATGGTATTCCTAGAGAAATTCGCGTAACAGAAGCCATGATAGCAGAAAGTTTAGCAGAGCCAGTTGAGCAAATAGTTGAAGCTGTAAAAAGTGCTCTTGAGGCAACCCCACCTGAGCTAGCAGCAGATATCGTAGATAAAGGAATAATGCTGACAGGCGGTGGAGCTTTACTTAGAAACTTAGATGTTGAATTGCGAAACCGAACTGGATTACCTGTCTCAATTGCTGATGATCCGTTGTCATGTGTAGTCCGAGGTTCTGGATTTGTTGTTGAAAACTTAGCTAAATGGAAAAATGTTCTGTCAAGTGGCGTTTAACTGTATTTAATTGGGGAGCCTTTGCTTCAAATTATGTTAGGAAGCAATTCAAATAGTACAAAAGCGTCTAATCTTACGTATATTTTCGCTTTAATTCTGGCGGGTGGTTTATTTTTATCTGACCGTGGATCGCAAACAATATTTTTGCAAACAAGATCAAATATTGAAGCTATTGCATCTCCAGGAATTAAATTATTTTCAATACCTATAACGATGCTTGAAAGAATATCCAATGCAATTGAAGAGCGAACAAAAGCCCTTTCAGAAAATAAAGCCTTAAGAAGCGAATTATACGAATTAAGAGACTATCAACAAAAATCTCGGATGATGGAGCTAAAACTATTTAGACTGGAGCAGTTATTGAATTCCTCAAATGAAATAGACAAAAATAAAGAGCAAACTGTTGCTCGTTCATATGGGGAGGTTAATAGTCCATTTGTTAGATCTTCATTAATTGATGTTGGCAAGAAAAATAATATACAAAAAGGCTATGCTGTTAGTACAGTCGATGGACTTTATGGTCACGTGCAACGCGTTGGAAGTAAATCTTCTAGGGTATTACTTTTAAGTGATATTAATAGCCGTATTTCAGTTATGTCCCTTCGTTCTAATTCACGAGCTATTATGTCTGGTAACAATAATGATTTCCCTAATCTGATATTTTCCAATAATTATCAGGGTTGGCTTGAAGGAGATACCGTATTGACTTCTGGTGATGGTGGTATGCTTCCTCCCGGTTTGGAAGTTGGCTCAGTAATAAAGGACGCTAAAGGAAAATTAGTTGTTAATTTGAATACTAATGGTAAAGCTATAGATTGGGTCCTAGTTACCCATTATAGCTCTATTAAAAGCCCTGAATTTGAAACTGATATGAAAGAAAAGCAAACCGAAGGTTTATCGAATATATCAGAGGTATTTTAATTATGCCATTGCATCCAGTTTCTCAGCCTTTTGCTCGCGGAGGTTTATTGGTAGGCTCATTGCTGATGTTAATTTTAATATTTGTTTCTGTTACAAATTTTAATGCTTTTAATACAGTAATAAATTTTATTTACTTACCCCTTATTGGAATTTGTACATGGCCACGTACAGATAAAATCGTCACATCAATTTGTATAATATTTATATTTGGTCTAACGCTTGATATTGTTTCCTCAGGTCCATTGGGTTTATGGGCTTTGGTATTTTTAATTAACTTTGCAATATTTAAGCCCCATATGCGACTGAAAGCTTTAGTTTTTAAAACCGCTCTTTTTTCATGGTTATTAGTAGTACTTTTTTCATCAATTCTAGTTTATTTTTTTGCTTGGTTTACAATAGAATCATTGCCTAAATTTTTACCCTTAATTTTTCAAATAATTTTATCAACTTGCCTTTTTCCATTTGCTTATGGTTTAAGACATTTTTTAAAAAAAATATTTATAGACCAATTTCTGCGTGATTTAATTTAATGGTTCAAAGTGAGATACATAACCAAATTTCCATAAACCGAAGAGCAGCTATATTGGGTACTTTAGGGGCTTGTTTGTTTGGGGTTTTGTCTAGCAGACTGTACTATCTACAAATATTAAAATCTGAAGATTATAGAGCTCTCTCAGATGACAACAGGTTTAACTTTAATATAACTATTCCTTCTCGCGGCCGAATATTGGATAGGCATGGTAAGTATCTAGCAATAAATAGTCAAAACTACAGTCTTGTGCTAATTCCTGAAAGGGTCAAAGATATTGAAAGTACATTATTTAAGCTTAAGCAAACATTATCGCTAAGTAATTCTAATATAACTCGCATTAAAAAAAATATAAATAGACAGGCTAGCTTTGTTCCTGTTCTTATTAAAGAAAACTTAGACTGGGCTACATTTTCTAAGTTCAATTTTCAAACACCTGATTTTCCAGGGGTAATTCCGCAGGTTGGTTTAGGAAGATTTTATCCTAATAACGGTCTTTTTTCTCATACAATTGGATATGTTGGTACACCTAGTACCAAAGATATTGAATATGATAAAGATCCATTATTAAAACAACCTTCGTTTAAAATAGGTAAAACAGGTATAGAGGATAGCGCTGATAAATTACTCCGCGGCAGGCCTGGAAAGCTTAAAGTTGAGGTGAATGCTTCGGGACGTACTGTACGAGAGTTTCCCGTCGATACTGATGCGCCTGTAAATGGAAAAGATATTTGGTTAACTCTGGACTCTGAATTGCAAAAAAAAGCTGCTGAACTCTTTGGAGATGACAGCGGTGGGATAGTTGTAATGGATGTTCTTACAGGAGAGTTAAGAGCAATGCTATCGATGCCAACTTTTAATGGAAATCTTTTTGTTTCGGGAATAACACAATCTGAAATGGATAAACTCAATAATGATGAAAGGCGTCCCCAATATAATAAAGTATTGGCTGGCGGATATCCACCAGCATCAACTTTTAAGATGGTTGTAATGCTTGCAGCTTTAGAAGGTGGTTTTATAGATCCCAAAGATAAAGTAATATGCAGTCAAAAAGTTAATTTAGGCAATCGTACTTTTCATTGTTGGAAACGTGGGGGGCATGGACCAGTTAATATGCGAGAGGCTTTAAAAGGTTCATGTGATGTTTATTTTTATGAATTAAGCCAAAAGGTAGGCATCGAAAAAATTGCATCTATGGGCCGTAGGCTTGGGTTTGGTGAAAAATTTAGTATAGGACTAAAAGGTCTAAAGTCAGGAATAATGCCTGATCCTAAATGGAAAAAATTAAAACTGGGAAATAGCTGGAAAGTTGGTGACACCATAAATGCATCTATAGGTCAAGGGTTCGTATTATCGACACCGCTGCAAATGGCTGTAATGGTAGCACGTATTGCAAATGGCAAAGATTCTTTAACTCCTAATTTAATTATAGAACCAAATTTAAAAAAATTTCAAAGTCTTGGTATCAACCCCTCTCATATAGCTTTTGTGCAAAAGTGCATGCTAGCCGTGTGTGAGGAACCTGGAGGAACGGCTTATAAAAAATATGGCTTGGAATTAGGACAATTGCAAATTGCAGGTAAAACAGGAACTGGGCAAGTAAGAGGAATTTCTGAACAAGAACGACGTTCAAAATTACGAAGAGATGAAGATTTGCCATGGAAGTTGCGTGATCACAATGTATTTGTTGGTTATGCACCTTTTAAAAGTCCAAGGTTTGCAGTTAGTTGTTTGGTTGAACATGGTGGAACAGGATCCAAGCGGGCTATAGAAATATCTAGATCTATTTTAAAAACAGCTTTGGAGAGGGATGGTATTTCAAATAGTAAAAATATTAAAAGTACTATTACTACCAATGCATAATTTATTTCTAGATTACACAAAGACTACTTCTAAGTTATCAGACATTAACTGGTTATTAGTTTTATTAGTTTTTTTATTGGGACTATCAGGCGTAGCTATGATTTTTGCAGCTACTGGAGGCGATTGGTTAGGGGGAGCTAAACAACATTTTTATAGGTTGATCTTTGCAACTTTTTTTATGTTATTAATTGCATTAATAGATTTAAGGTTTTGGTACACGATTTCTTATCCATTTTATATTGTAATTTTGATGCTTTTAATTTCTGTTGATATAATGGGTGTCACAGTCAATGGATCAAAGCGATGGATAGATTTGCAAATAGCAAACTACGAACTAGCTAGAGTACAACCTTCTGAGTTAATGAAGTTAGGTATTGTTTTGACGTTAGCTCGGTTTTATCATGATCTCCCGCGTTGGCGTGTATCAAGCGTTTATGGATTATTGGGAGCATTCGTAATTATATTTGTTCCCATGTTTTTAATTATGCGTCAGCCAGACCTTGGAACAGCATTATTAGTTGCGGCAACAGGAGCATCCATCGTTTTTTTGGCGGGTATTACGTGGCGTTTATTAGCTAGTTTGTCAGTTTTTTCTTTTATTTCTATTACTTTATTTGTTGTTTTTGGCTTAAAACCTTATCAACGTGAACGTATTTTGACTTTTCTGGACCCGTCACATGACCCTAGCGGGGCTAGTTATCACATCATACAGTCCAAGATTGCATTAGGAAGTGGAGGTTTTAATGGCAAAGGTTTTATGAATGGCACTCAACGACAACTTGAGTATGTTCCCGAAAATCGAACAGACTTTATATTTACTGTGATTGGTGAAGAATTCGGATTAGTTGGTAGTTTGCTGACTATAGCAATTTACATTGCTATTATTGGTATATGTCTGTGGTTGTCAGCTCAGTGCAAAAAGGTCTATTCGAAACTTTTAATACTTGGATTTATTGTTACTTTTTCACTTTATGTATTTATAAATTTAGCAATGGTTATGGGGTTAGCTCCTGTGGTTGGTGTTCCTTTGCCTTTAATATCTTACGGCGGTACAGTACTTCTTACAGTAATGACAGGTTTTGGTTTAATTTTATCCGCATATATTCATCGGGAAACAAAGTTACCATCAAGTAAATATAAGAATTGAATTAGAATGTTTAAACATTAATTAGTTCTCAATTGTATTTTTATGAAAAACTAACCGTTACGGAACTTGACCGAGCTGTTTAAAAGCTTAAGTAAATATTTTAGTTATTTATATGGGGAATAATATGGCTTCAGTTGGCACAGCACAATGGTCATCAAAATTTGCGTTTATAATGGCTGCGGTTGGTTCTTCAGTCGGATTAGGAAATCTATGGAGATTTTCAGCTGAACTCGGTACAAATGGTGGAGCAGCCTTTTTAATCATTTATGTGGCATGCATTATTTTTGTTGGAATACCCGTATTAATGAGTGAATTTATTATAGGCCGGGCAGGTCAGTCTGCTAGTGCTGTTGGTTCACAAAATGATCTTGCTGTTCGTAGCGGAGTTTCTAAATTATGGAGTGCAGGTGCTTGGCTTGGTATGATGGCATCTTTTTTAATTGTCAGCTTTTATTGCGTTGTTGCTGCTTGGGTTCTGAACTACTTATTTAGGTTTTTAACTAATTCATTCTCCAATCTATCTCCTGAATTAATATCGGATCAATTTGGAACTATGCTAAATGAACCCTTAAGTGTTATGCCATATTTTCTTACATTCGCCCTATTAACAATATGGTTAGTTGCTCGAGGAGTTAATAAAGGAATAGAAACAGCAGCGCGCTTACTAATGCCCTTATTCTTTTTGCTTCTTATTTGTCTAGCCGCTTATTCTGTTGTAACGAGCATTCCTTCGGGCGGTACAGGAAAAGCTTTAACTTTTATGTTTACTCCAGACTTTTCAAAAATCACTCCTCAGGTGGCAACATCTGCTCTTGGGCAGGCTTGTTTTTCAATCGGAATTGGTAATGCAATCATGCTAACTTATGGTTCTTACTTACCTAAGAGCGTCAGTATTCCAAAAGCAGCAGTTGGAATTAGTATAGCTGATACACTAGTAGCATTAACTGCAGGACTTGCAATTTTTCCAATTGTTTTTGCCAATAATTTAAGCTTTAATGCAGGTGCTGGAATTTTCTTTATAACACTTCCAACGGCATTAGCCAATTATTGGTATATTGGTGCTGCATTTTTCTTTTTAGCTTTCTTTGCTGCAATTACCTCCTCAGTGTCTTTACTCGAGCCTTCAGTTGCTTATGTGGCTGAGAAGTATAGCTTAACAAAAAAGAAAGCTGCATGGATAACTGGGTTCGCAATTACTGCACTAGGATTTGGGTCGCTCTATTCTCAGAAGTTCTTTGACTTCATAGACACTGGCCTTGCCGGCCCGATTCTGGCTCCTCTATCCGCTTTGCTTATAGTTTTATTCACAGGAGCAAGATTAAATAGAAGTATTATTTCTGAAGAGATATCAGGTGAAGGTGAGAAATTAGGTAGATTTGTGATGTTTTTTGTAAAATGGATTGCACCAGTCTTTATGAGTATGGTTTTGATACTAGGAGTCCTTCAAAAGTTTCTTCCTCAACTTTACTCAAAAATTTCAGGAGGAGTAAGTTTGATTGCTCTTATGGTAATCGTTTATGTGCTATTATTCCTTTTCCATAAAAAAAATAAAGTTTAAATAAAATTTATTTTTACAAAAGAAATATAAAATACGTCATTAGGGTTTTATATGTTTAGACTCAGTTTTTTGAATATAGTTTTCTTAATGTTCATAAGTGCATGTGCAACAGTTGATATATCTAATTCTCCAGTAGCTAAATCAGAGATGAGCAATGATATAGAAGAAGAAAATATTGTTAGAAAAGCTTCCGCTAGGTTAGCTGCAGTGTTTTCTAAAAACCGATTTGCTGTAAAAAACAATAAAAAACAAATGCAGTTTGCTGCTAAAGTACTTTTGAAGGGCCTATCGGATAACGAAGTTATAAATAATTCTGATCAGAGTTATGTAGAAACAGTGGATAATTTAGAAAATACTTTATCTGACATTCGAATTGCTTCGTTGCACGTTAAGAAAACAGTTGACTCTGCTGAGTTATATTTGTCTACAGCAGCAACAAAAAATTCCTATATGGAGGAATTATATAGCCTTGAGCAAGCGCTAATAGCCTCACGTATGGCTTTGCAAGCATTTGAAGATGCACTCATAAAAACTTCAGGAAACACCAACTTTGAGGAATTTTCAATATATAAAAATTTAGTTGATAGGTTACGTGATGTAACTAATAGTTTCAGTGATCGTACTATTACGAATTAATTATTTAATTTTATTAAATGGATTAACCCCATAATTCTTTTGTAGCAGGATATATTATACCCTGCTTATAATCCATACCTGATTTACGATCCTTTAATAATAGCAATGGACCATCTAAATCAATATAATCTGCAAAGCATTCAAGAGACATTATAGGTGCCATTGCTAATGAAGTACCGACCATACAGCCATTCATTATTATGAAACCCTTTTTTTTTGCTTCATAAATTAACTTTAGTCCTGCTGTGAGTCCTCCGCATTTATCCAGTTTAATATTTATAGCCCTATATCCTGCATCCCAAAGTTTATCTAAGTCATCGATTGTATGCAGTGATTCATCGGCGCAGATTATCGGCAGATTTTTGGAATATTCAGGGATTAAGGAATAGTTTTTGTCAGGCAATGGTTGTTCTACCATTGCAATAGGAAAAGCTTTAAGTGCATCAAGAAACTCATTTATATTTCTTGCATCTAAGGACTCGTTAGCATCGATTATTAGTTGTATATCAGAACGAGCTTTTAATACTGCTAAGCATGCATCTAAACCTGAAAAGCCGTTTATTTTAATTTTTAATATTGAAAAAGAGTCAGCCTTTTTCGCTGCTTTTTTAATATTTTCAGGTGTATCTATTGATAATGTAAAAGCTGTTTTCCTAGGTCTGGCCACGGGAATTTTCAAAAGCTCTGATATTGATTTATTTTTTATTTTTGCCTCCAGGTCCCAAAGAGCACAATCGATTGCATTACGGGCGGCTCCAGCGGGTAATAGAGACTGCAATTCTATATTTTTTAAACCCTCTTCTATATTTGTTCTCACTGATTCAATAAGGCTTACTACGCTTTCTGGTGTTTCATTATATCTTGTGTATGGACGACATTCACCATAACCTTTGAATTTATTTTCTGTTATGCTAACTTTGACAACTGTAATTTCAGTAATACTGCCGCGCGATATTCTAAAAGACCCTTTAATAGGCCACTTTTCTGTTGTTACTTTTAATTTTCTTTTCATAAACAGTCTTGACCTCTAGCTCTGTGCTTTTATCGTTACTCATATGCTTTCAAACTTCAATACAATTTCTGATAAGTATAAATTATCAATTAAAGATAAGGTTTTACTTGTCGATGTATTTGGGTCTTGGACAATCAAAGATATTGATTATGTTGCATCTAAGTTTCAAGTCGACCTTGAATCCATGGACTACAGTTCAGTTGAATATAATTTCTCAAAATTAAATAATTTAGATACGGCAGGGGCTTTTATACTTTGCCAGGCATTAAAGGGTAACATTGGAGATAAATGTGAGTGGGAAATTTATGGTAGTGATAAAGCTTATTATACATTGATGGAACTGGTAATAGGTTCAACCAGTTTCTTCATAAATGATAAAAAAAGAAGATGGTACGATATTTTAAGTAATATTGGTAAAGCAACTGAGAGGTTCTTTAATGAGTTTGTTGAGACACTAGCTTTTTTGGGACAATTTTTTATGGTTTTCTCTAACTTCATTCTTCGACCACATAAGGTGCGATGGAAATCTGTAGTTTCCTTGATTGAAGAAATCGGACTAAATGCAGTGCCAATAGTTATTACACTTTGTTTTTTTGTAGGTGCCGTTATTGCTTATATGGGTGTCAATCTTTTAGCAGCCTTTGGGGCCTCGATATTTATGGTAGATTTAGTTGGTATTTCTGTATTGAGAGAATTAGCGCCTATCATAGTGGCAGTTTTAGTAGCTGGCCGTTCTAATTCAGCTTTTACTGCTCAAATTGGGGCGATGAAGATGCGTCAAGAAATTGATGCTTTAAAGGTAATAGGATTAGATGCATATGAAACTTTAGTTTTCCCAAGAGCTTTAGCTTGCATTATTGCATTACCTATTTTGACATTTTTAGGAATGATAAGCGGTATTTTTTCTGGTATGTTGATAGCGTGGATGACTATGGATATCTCCCCTATATTATTTTTAGCTCGATTAAGTGAATCTGTTGGTATCGAAAGCTTTTGGGTTGGCTTGGTAAAAACTCCATTTTTTGCAATCGTGATTGCAATTATTGGTTGTAGGCAAGGGTTGGCTGTTAGTGGCAGCGTGGAATCATTAGGCTCTAGAACCACTCAGAGCGTAGTTCAGTCAATTTTTGCTGTTATCACGTTAAATGCAATTTTTGCCATTTTATTTTATCAAATGGGGGTGTAATGAAAAAATATCACCCTATAGAGGCAAAGGGCATAACCACTAAATTTGGTAGAAAATTTGTTCACAAAGACCTTAATTTTCATGCCGAAGAAGGTAAAATAACAGGAATAGTAGGAGGGTCTGGTTCGGGTAAATCAGTTCTAATGAATACAATGCTTGGTTTAATTGAGCCGCAGGAAGGGGAAGTTTTCTTTAATGGCCTTAACCGAAAAAGATTCAAAAAAAATGATATATTAGATATAAATAATTCCATTGGTGTATTATTCCAAGGTGGAGCGTTGTTTTCATCACTTACTATATTGGATAATATTCTTGTTCCTTTAAGAGAATATACAAATTTGAATGAGCAATTATTGCGTGGTATCGCTATCATGAAAATACATATGGTCGGTCTGTCATCTGAAGTTTTAGATTTATATCCTTCCGAATTATCCGGTGGCATGAAAAAAAGAGCAGGATTAGCCCGTGCTTTGGCTTTAGATCCAAAATTATTATTTTTAGATGAGCCTACAGCAGGTCTTGACCCTATAGGAGCTAATGCATTTGATGAATTAATTTTGCGTTTGAAATCCTCTATGGATCTGACAGTTATAATGGTCACTCATGATTTAGACAGTCTTTTGCATACTTGTGATAAAGTAGCTGTCTTAATAAATAAACAGATTGCCATTATAGATAGTCTGCATAAAGTAGCTAAATATGATAACCCTTGGGTTAAAGAATACTTTAATGGCCCCAGATCGCGATTTAATTAATTAAATAAATAGAAGGTAGAATGTTTATATGGAAAAAAAAGCTCATTATGCTTTAATAGGAACATTTGTTTTAGTTTCTTTGGTTGCTATACTAGCTTTTACTGCATGGCTATCTAATGCTCAATTTGATAAAAAATTTGATAAATATGAAATTTCTTTCAAAGGAGGGGTTCAAGGCCTTTCGGAGGGTACAGAAGTACGTTTTAACGGTCTAAAAGTTGGAGATATTACTGAATTACGGATTGACCCTAATGATAATAATTCTGTTATAGTTGACATACAGATTGAAGCTAATACGCCCATAGATTTTGCAAGTGTTGGTCGAATGGAACCTCTTGGATTGACCGGATTGAATTACATACAAATTATTCCAGGAGGGCCAAATTCAAGATTAATCAAAAACTCAACTGATAAAGATCCATTTAGATTAAAGGGAGAAGCTAGCCGTATAGACATATTACTTGGAAGTGGCGGTACAGTGATGGAGTCATCTCAAGCTGCTCTCGCAAGAATAAACGCAGTTATGACGCCGGAGGCTATAATGGACTTCCACGAAATTTTAAGTAATTTAAAATTAATTTCAAGTAATTTTGTTGATCTTAAGGTTGACCCTGAAATTTTTAATCGAACAATGTTATCTATTGAGCAGGCTTCTAAAGATGTCTCTTTAGCTGCAGATGCGGTTGATGTAGCAGCAAAAGATTTTGATGTTTTAATCGAAACTGATGTTAAATCAGTATTTGATAAATCAAAAATTACAATGGAAAATTTAGATAAATCTTTAGCGGCATTAGAGGTGTTGTCAAAAGATTCAAGTCAATTAATAATTGACGGCCGTGATGCTATAAACCGATTATCAAATTCTGGACTTACAGACCTTGAAGAAACAATCGATAGTATTAGACGTGCAGTACTAGGACTTGAGAGCATTCTTATTAATTTTGAACAAAATCCAACTGCATTTATAGTTGGTGTGCGTGAAGAAAAAGTGGAGTTACCTCAATGAAGGCTTTAAAGTTTTTATCTTTTAGTATGGCAATATTTATGATTGGATGTACATCTTTTCTTTTACCCGAACCCGCGCCTGCTAATCTAGTGTACAGGTTAGGAGTAACACAGCAGTCTATACCTAAAAGTCAGAAAGCTGTAATTATTAGAGTCGATAGACCAAAGGCTTCTAGTTTCTTGCAAGGTAAAGATTTAATTGTGTCTTTGAGCGATCTAAGGCTAGCTTCTGTCGAGCAGGCACAATGGGAAGAAAGCATTCCTGATATGGTGCAAAATACTTTTGTGAATTTACTAGGCAACAGAGAAGGATTGATAGGGGTATTGCCAAGTTCAGGCGTACGTTCCGATATAAGGATTAGTATAACTATTAAGAGGTTTGAGGCATATTTTGATAACGGTAAATCTAATGCTCCTTTAATAATCGTTCATCTCAATTCTACTGTGTCAAATGCATCGGATAGAGCTTTTATTGGCACTCATGACACTAGGGTGGTAGAAAGGTCAAAAGGCATACAGGTTTCTTCAATTGTCGAGTCAATTAACAATAGTAACACTAAAGCAATTAAAGATATAATTAATTGGCTAGATAATCCTGAAATATACAATAAGTTAACTTCTGGAGGATAGGAAACTCTTAACTAATCGAGAGCTGATAATAATTAAAATTAAACCAAGACCTATGACGGGTAATAGCCATTCTAAATCTTCTCCAATAAAACCAACTAAAAAATAAACTAATGTAAAAACTATAATGCTGTATATCGTAGCTGTTAAAGCTATCATTACGCAAAACTTAGCATAGGGAATACGGAATAACCCACATGCAATGTAAATTGGAACGCGAGCTAATGGAAGAAATCTAGCAAGAAATAGTGTCGTGAGTGTATATTTTTGAACTTTTTCTTCTAAATTTGTTATTTTCTTTTTATTAACAAGTGAATGAACTTTTGTGTTTCTTAAAGCCAGCCAACCTATCCAATATTTCCAAATATCTGATAATATTAAACCAAATAAGACTATTAAAAACATTAATGGATAACGCTTTGGATTCTGAGAAAATAAGCTTGCTGCAACAAATACAGCTGCATCTTCTTGAACAAATGGACCAATAAATACCGCAAAATAGTATAGAAAAGACGATTCTGTAAAGGAACTCATAAATTACCCATTTTCTCAATTTTCGTATAAAATATAAAGTTAATTCGTAGAATTATACAATATTGACTATTAAACTATTAATTTTTTTCTAAAACATTGTGTAACAGGCGTTGCCTTACAATTATGTCCGTGACATAAGGCGCGAAATTTAACTCATAGATATTAGTATCTTGCTCTGTGTTCGATGCTTATTCTACTAATTATTATAGGCGTAAGTCATGCTAATAAAAGAACTAAAGGCCGAGGGCTTAAACCACACTTATGCTATAAAAGTTAGTAAAGAAGACTTGGCGGATAAATTAGAGGCCAAAATTAAAGAAATGCAACCTAAGGTTTCTTTAAAGGGCTTTCGTCCGGGTAAGGTTCCGGTATCTCATATTAAGAAAATGTATGGGCAAGGAATAATGAAAGATGTTGTCGAGGAAACCATAAATGAAACAACTCAAAAAGCTATAAACGATAACAGTATTCGGCCAGCTGGTCAGCCTAAAGTCGATATGAAAGCTGATGGTGATAAAGTTACAAGCGGAACTTCTGATTTAGAATATGAGCTTTCAGTTGAAACTATTCCTGATTTTACTCCAGTTGATCCAGAAAAACTTAAATTCACTCGCTTAAAGCATGAGCCTTCAAGTGAAGACTTAGCTGCGGAAGTCGCAAAGTTGGGTGAAGGTCAGAAATCATACAAAAAGAAAGCAAAAACTGCCAAAGCTAAAAAAGGTGATGCAGTATTAATAGATTTTATTGGAACCGTTGACGGCGAAGCTTTTGATGGCGGTACTATGGAAGGCCATCAGCTAGTGATTGGTTCTGGAACTTTCATACCTGGGTTTGAAGATCAACTTATAGGCACTAAGGCAGGGGATGAGCTAGAAGTTAAGGTAACTTTCCCCGACCCCTATCAAGCAGAAAACCTAGCAGGTAAAGATGCTGTATTTTCAACTAAAGTGATTGAGGTACAGGCAGAAAAAGATGCGGTTATAGATGATGAATTTGCAAAAAAGTTTGGGTTAGCTGACTTAGATGCACTAAAGTTAGCGGTAGAGGAGCAATATAAATCCCAGCTGGATAATCAATCTCGAATGAAACTTAAACGTGCAATTTTGGACGAGCTTGATAAAAAGCACAAGTTTGATCTACCTCCACAAATGGTTGAAGCAGAGTTTTCAAATATTTGGACACAAGTTCAGTCTGAAAAAGAAGCGGGTAAGCTTGATGATGATGATTCTAAAAAAACTGATAAACAGTTAGAAAAGGATTATCGCAAAATTGCCCAAAGACGAGTGCGTTTGGGTCTGGTTCTTGCTGAAATGGGCCAGAAGTATGAAATTCAAATAACGAACGATGAATTACAACAAGCAATGGTAGCGGAAGCTCGCCAATATCCAGGTCAGGAACAACAGATAATTGAGTTCTATCAAAAAAACCCTCAAGCTATTGCTCAGTTAAGGGCGCCTATTTATGAAGAAAAAGTTGTTGATCTTATTATTGAAAAAGCAACTCTAAGCGATAAAAATGTTAGTCGGGATGTATTATTTGAAGAAGATGATATGATTTAATTTAGAATAAAAAATTCAATAACCCAGCATATTATGCTGGGTTTTTTTTTGTTTATTTATATAATTAGATTTCAAAATTAGATTTAAAAAGAGCTTGAATAATAGACTTAGAGTACAAATATATATAACAGTATAATTATTAAAGCCTAGATAAGGATATTTAAATGCAAGATTCACAAGATATACTAACAAGCTACTTGATTCCTACAGTTGTAGAACAGTCTAGTCGCGGTGAACGTGCTTTTGACATTTACTCAAGACTTTTACGTGACCGTATAATTTTTTTATCTGGAACAGTAGAAGATGGGATGGCAGCATCAATAACTGCTCAACTGTTATTTCTTGAGTCTGAGAATCCAAAGAAGGAGATATCTATGTATATAAATTCTCCTGGCGGAGTTGTAACATCAGGAATGGCAATTTACGATACTATGCAATATATTAAATCACCTGTATCTACTGTGTGTATAGGTCAAGCATGCTCAATGGGATCTTTACTATTGTCAGCGGGTCAAGCAGGTCAACGAATAGCTCTTCCAAATGCTAGAGTAATGGTTCACCAACCATCTGGAGGATTCCGCGGGCAGGCCTCAGACATTCAGCGTCATGCTAATGATATTCTTGCAATGAAAAAGCGCCTAAACGAAATTTACGTTCATCATACGGGAAAAAGTTATGAGGAAATTGAGAGTACATTAGATAGAGACCATTTTATGACTGCACAAGAAGCTAAAGATTTTGGCATTGTTGACCATGTTTATGACAAGCGTGGAGATGATAAATAATAATAGACTAAACCCTATATTAATTGACAAACACTGATTAGTAGTATTTTTTCGTGTCTGACTTTTCTTTTGTATCGATGATGCATTTTTAGGACTATAACAGGATATAATATGACAAAATCATCAGGAACAGAGGGTAAAAACACACTTTATTGTTCGTTTTGTGGAAAAAGCCAGCATGAAGTAAGAAAGTTGATTGCAGGACCTACGGTATTCATTTGCGATGAATGCGTTGAGTTATGCATGGATATAATAAAGGAGGAAGGAAAGGGATCTGTTTCCAAAGCTCAAGAAGGAGTTCCAACTCCTCAAGAAATATGTAACACACTAGATGATTATGTAATTGGGCAAAAACACGCTAAGCGGGTTCTTTCGGTTGCTGTTCATAATCATTATAAACGACTCAATCATGCTTCTGAAAATCCCGATGTTGAACTTGCAAAATCTAATATTTTACTAGTTGGTCCAACTGGTTGTGGTAAAACACTTTTAGCTCAAACTTTGGCAAGAATCCTCGATGTTCCTTTCACTATGGCTGATGCGACTACACTCACCGAAGCAGGTTATGTTGGTGAGGATGTTGAAAATATAATCCTTAAACTACTTCAATCAGCTGACTATAATGTAGAAAGAGCTCAGCGAGGTATAGTATATATCGATGAAGTGGATAAGATTAGTAGAAAGTCAGATAACCCGTCGATTACCAGAGATGTCTCAGGCGAGGGTGTGCAGCAAGCTCTCTTAAAAATTATGGAAGGTACAGTTGCTTCTGTCCCACCTCAGGGTGGACGAAAGCACCCGCAACAAGAATTTCTTCAAGTTGATACTACTAATATATTGTTTGTTGTTGGTGGAGCTTTTGCAGGCTTAGATAAAGTTATATCAAATCGTGGCGACAATGCATCGATAGGGTTTGGAGGAAAAGTTAAAGAGCTTGATGACAGAAGAGTGGGTGATATACTTCAAGGTGTTGAGCCTGAAGACTTAACTAGTTTCGGACTTATTCCCGAGTTTGTTGGCCGCTTACCAGTAATAGCCACTTTAACTGATCTTGATGAAGAGGCTTTAGTTACAATTCTTACCGAACCCCGGAACGCACTAGTAAAGCAATATCAAACCTTATTTGATATGGAGAGCGTCCGTCTATCGTTTTCAGATGATGCATTAAAAGCAATTGCTAAAAAAGCGCTAAATAGAAAAACTGGTGCAAGAGGTTTACGTTCAATTATGGAAGGTATTCTCCTTGATAGTATGTATGATCTACCGAGTTATGCGTCTGTTGAAGAAGTTGTTATAAATGCTGAAGTGGTTAATGGTGAAGCTAAACCCTTGTTGATATATTCAGAGAAAAATCAAAGTAAAGAAAAAGCATCCTAAATTAATTCGATTTATAAATTTTTTTTATTACTAATTCATACTTGAAACGCATGGAATGGCATCCCACCTAATACTTTGATACGTATATATATATATCTTAAAGACGAGAATATTTATGACTAAAGAACTTATATTACCAGTGTTACCATTAAGGGATATTGTAGTTTTTCCATACATGGTAGTACCGTTGTTTGTAGGTCGAAGTAAGTCCATCAAAGCTTTAGAAGACGTAATGTCTAATAATAAGCAGATAATGCTATTAACTCAAAAAAATCCTGATTGTGATGAACCCGAATATTCCGATGTATTTCATAAGGGTATAGTTGCTAAAATTTTGCAATTACTAAAACTACCGGATGGCACAGTTAGGGTATTAGTTGAAGGTGAGTACAGAGCTGAGATAAATAGATTTACCGATAATACGGAATATATGGAAGCTGATGTATCTATTACTCACTCAGTTATTGAGCCTGAAGATGAAATAGCTATGATTACAGGGGAAGCTAGGACACTATTTGAATCTTTTGGAAAACTAAATAAGAAAATCTCTGAAGATATTATAAATTCTATTGTTGAAACCAAGGACCCATCTAAATTAACTGATCTAATTGCTGTGCACCTAAATGCTGAAATTATTCAGAAACAAAGTCTACTTGATACAATATCAGTAACTTCACGACTTAAAGATGTAATCAAGCTTTTAAGTGATGAATTAGCTCTTTTAGAGGTTGAAAAGAAAATCAGAGGACGCGTAAAGCGGCAGATGGAGAAAACACAAAAAGATTATTATCTAAACGAACAGATGAAGGCCATTCAAAACGAACTTGGAGGGTCTGAGGGTAAAGATGAGTTTTCAGAACTTCAAGAGCGAATTGATGCTGTAAAATTGACTAAAGAGGCTAAGGATAAAGTTGATGGAGAAATAAAAAAATTACGCCAGATGAGTCCTATGTCGGCTGAAGCAAATGTCTCAAGAAATTACTTAGATTGGATGTTATCAGTTCCTTGGAATAAAAAGAAAAGGTTACAACGAAATCTAGAAAAAGCTCAATATATATTGGATGAAGATCATTACGGATTAGAGAAAATTAAAGAAAGAATTATCGAGCACCTTGCTGTACAAACAAGAACTAAAAGAGTTAAGGGACCTATTATTTGTTTAGTAGGGCCTCCTGGAGTTGGAAAAACATCACTTGGAAAGTCTGTTGCAAGAGCTACTGGCAGGGAATTTGTACGTGTTTCTTTAGGCGGTGTAAGCGATGAATCTGAAATTCGAGGTCACAGAAGAACTTATATAGGCTCTATGCCTGGAAGAATTATACAATCAATGAAAAGAGCAAAGTACAACAATCCTTTATTTTTATTTGATGAGATTGATAAACTAGGGTCTGATCACCGCGGTGACCCATCATCTGCTTTATTGGAAGTACTGGACCCTGAGCAGAACAATACTTTTAACGATCATTATCTTGATGTCGATTTTGACCTTTCAGATGTAATGTTTTTAACAACTGCTAATTCCCTAAACATGCAGCAGCCGTTATTAGATAGAATGGAAATTATTCGTATTCCTGGTTATACTGAAGCAGAAAAAATTGAAATAGCTAAACTTCACTTAATTCCGGATCAAATAAAAGATCATGGTCTAAAAAATGGTGAATTAACTATAAAAGATGAGGCCTTAATAGATATAGTTAGGTACTATACCCGTGAAGCTGGTGTACGCGGATTAAAAAAAGAATTAGCCACTCTTGCCCGAAAGACTCTTACTCATATTATATCTAAAAAAACTTCTAAAATCGAAGTTACATCTAAAAATATACATAGCTTTCTTGGGGTAAGAAAATATCGATTTGGCGAAATTGATGATGCACATCAAATAGGAGTTGTAACTGGTTTAGCTTGGACATCTGTTGGAGGCGACACACTCACTATAGAAGCAGTAGATATGTCTGGTAAAGGGAAAATGTCAGTAACAGGAAATCTCAAAGAGGTTATGAAAGAGTCTATATCAGCTGCTAATAGTTATGTTCAATCAAAAGCTCCAGATTTAGGTATAAGCCCTATTCAGTTTCGGAGTAGAGATATACATATCCATGTACCTGAGGGGGCAACGCCTAAGGACGGCCCTAGTGCAGGTGTAGGTATGGTTACAGCGATTGTTTCTGTGTTAACATCAATACCTGTAAAAAGAGAAGTAGCTATGACAGGAGAAATAACCTTGCGTGGGCGTGTTCTACCTATTGGAGGTTTAAAAGAAAAATTGCTAGCTGCACTAAGAGCTGGAGTAGAGACTGTTTTAATACCTAAAGACAACGAAAAAGATCTTGCTGATATTCCCGATAACGTTAAATGTGCTCTTAATATCATACCAGTAAGTAATATTGATGAAGTATTGACTAATGCGCTTGTGAAAATGCCAGAAAAGATCGAATGGTCATTGAATGATGAGGCAGCGCTCTCGAGCATGTTATCTTCACAAAACAACCCATTGGCAGGAGAAGCTTCAACTCATTAGCTTTATTGTACTAAAAAGAGTTTTTTTTAGAGACAAGTGTTGACCTTCCTTCATTTTCTGCGCATTAAGCGACAATTAATTGGGGCGGTTAGCTCAGCTGGTAGAGCATCTCGTTTACACCGAGAGGGTCAGCGGTTCGAACCCGTTACCGCCCACCAATTAAATTTCATTTAGTTTAAATATAAGCTTATTTCTGATTGACGTATGCCTTCTATGTGGCTAAACCGCGCTGACATCTTAGCGGGTGTAGCTCAGTTGGTTAGAGCGCCGGCCTGTCACGCCGGAGGCCGCGGGTTCGAGTCCCGTCACTCGCGCCATTTCTCGGAATGGACAATTGATTAAGTATATGATAAACCTCAGTTTTTACAAACTGAGGTTTTCATGTATCTGCAGCTCGCGCATTTTGTAACACAAAATGGGACTTTCAATGCCTAAACAAGATCGACACCTGCTTAAACGAACAGATTCCTGGCACTATAACAGGCGGGTCCCGCGGCGCTATGCATCTATTGAACACAGGAGCTTTGTCAGAAGCTCGCTGAGGACGAAATCAATCTGGGAATGGGCCATGACGGTTCCGGAAATGTATCAAGACGACGGGCAAACCATGGCCGCAGCCAAAAACAAGCCGGCGGGATCTGCCGAAGCGGCAAAAATTTATCCGGCCATTGTCGACCTCATGTGGGAGAGTGGGTATTCTGACGCCGATATCAAAAAAGTACTCGGTGGAAATCTCATGCGGGTTTATGGACAGGTTTGGGGATAGGGAGTGACTGTCGGGCATTTGGTGGATATCGTCGACAAACTCGTAAAATTGCTTGGAACGGAAGCCGTTCTATTGCCCGATCAAGTCGCCGAGCGTGCCTCGAGTTTCTGGGACGCGTCACCAATGCAAGCCAAAGCACTCGTGCGTCCTAAGACGACACAAGAGGTCAGTGACGCACTCAAACTTTGTCACGCGACAGGACAAACTGTCATTACACATGGCGGACTGTCGGGCTGCGTCGAAGGCGCAGTGACCAATCGAGATCATATCGTCATCTCGCTCGAACGTATGAATGCAATTGAAGAAATCGATAAAGTAGGAAGCACTGCGACCATACAGGCTGGTGCGGTATTGCAAACCGTTCAAGAAAAAATTGCTGATGCAGGCCTGTATTTCCCGCTCGATCTCGGGGCTCGCGGCAGTTGCACGATCGGCGGGAATATAGCAACTAATGCCGGCGGCATCAATGTCATCCGCTACGGAATGATGCGCAATCTTGTGCTTGGGTTGGAGGCGGTCCTGGCGGATGGCACGATTATTTCTTGCATGAATAAAATGCTGAAAAACAATTCAGGTTATGATCTCAAACAGCTGTTTATCGGCTCCGAAGGCACACTTGGGATTGTCACCCGCGTTATCGTAAAACTGGAGCTGGCACACAAAAGCCAAAGCACGGCCTTGATTGCTCTTGAAGATTTTTCCAAAGTCACCGAAGTACTCTCATTGATGAAATCGAAAATGGGAAGCACACTGTCTGCCTATGAAGTGATGTGGGGAAATTATTACCGAGCCGTGACGGCAGAGGGATGGCATAAATCACCCATGTCGCGAGATTTTAGCTTTTATGTTGTGGTCGAATGCGATGGTACCGATCCGGACCGGGACGGTGAACAGTTCACAGGAGTCTTGGAAACCGCCTTGGGGAAAGAGCTCATCCTTGACGCGATACTTCCTCAATCGGATCGGGAACGGGAAGACGTCTGGAATATCCGTGAAGATTTCGAAGCCATCACCGTACAAAAACCATATTATCTTTATGATGTTAGCCTGCCAATCAAGTATATGCACACCTATATCGAAGAGGTTCAGAATTCCATGAGCGCAGAATGGCCGAATGGCGCCTGCTATGTCTTAGGTCATATCGGTGATGGCAATCTTCATTTGTTTGTGGTGCCACGCCAAGGCGACAAAGATTTGCACGGTCGTTCTGATGAACTCGTCTACACACCACTGACAAAATACGCTGGTTCTGTATCGGCCGAGCACGGTATCGGGATAGAAAAGAAAGCTTGGCTCAATATATGTCGATCAGAAGCCGAAATCGCCTTGATGAAACAATTCAAAAACTCTCTGGATCCCAAAGGCATCCTCAACCCTGGGCTCATTTTTGACTGACCCTCGAAATCTTCAATGAATATATCGCAAAGAAAACACCCATAACAAAAAAGAGGTTTCCATGTTTACATCACAATCAATGCCGCCCGATGACGCCTATTGCTGGCCACCTGTCTCGAAATGGTTCATTAAATTGGGGCTAGACTTTTATCAAGTCGTTCATTCCGACACCGAATATCAGACGATAGGAAATTTCAAGCAGCCATGACACGAACAAATCAAAATACACAATCATTTCTTCTCGATGACGTTCCACCCATGGGTATTTACGAAACACTTTATGCCTTCAATGATGTTTTTGGCCAATTTATGGGTGCTAAAGATACGCACCCCTGGTCTCAGGGTTTTCCTCTGACCACGCCTTTAGATAAGTTCAACGGGCCTGCGCTTCCTCCATCTGTCGATGTGACATGGGAAGACAGGTTCTATCCGAAAGCATGGGGTCATCCACTATTGCGCGAAACTATTGTCGACTACTACAACACTTACTACGGTTCGAACATTACGCCTGATAACGTGATGATCTTTGCCGGTGGCCGCCCTGGTATCTACTCGATCCTTTCATTCTTGAAAAAGGACATCCAGATTCGCATTGGGAATGTCGAGTGGCCGGCATATTTGGATATCCTGACCCAAACGAACGCAGACTGGAAAACAGTCGCGATGACGCCTGAGAACAATTTTCATCCAAGCAATGCCGAGTATTTTGACCGAACCGGATTGAATCATAAAACAATGCTGTTTCCTGTGATTTCAAATCCAAGTAACCCGACCGGACACACTCGCACGGGTGATGAATTAAAAGAACTCGTGAAGATGGCAGAGTCACCGCAAAACGGGATACTGCTCGACGAAGCGTATGAGATGTTTCATTCGCCAGCGGTCAGCGGCTTGCAGTATGTCACTGACCTAGATAACTCCAATGTGTTTCTTTCCGGGGCATGCACCAAAGGCCTCCAATGCCCGGGAATTCGAATTGGTTGGATCATCGCGTCGAAAAAGAACATCGAGACCCTATCCAACTTCAGCTCCTTCGGAATGGGCGGAGTATCGCATCCTAGCCAGTTATATGCCGTGGAACTGTTCAAACCGGATCGGGTCGCGTCACTCGCGCCATTTCTTGAAATGGATTTTTACCAGGACCTTGTCGCAAGAAATGCTGCGTACTAGAATTCGATTGTAATGCTCTGATTGGAGTGATCCTATGATAGGCTTTACAGCTCGCTGCATGTGATGAGTGATCACCCAGGGATGGCAGCATGGATAGAGATATGATTCATTTTTTATTCTTATAAAAATTCCAGGCAGTTTGAATAATATTTTCTAAATTTGAATATTTAGTTTTAAAACCTAAAACATTTTCAGCTTTACTTGTATCTGCATAAATTTTTGCTAAATCACCCGCTCTTTTTTGACATATTTTATATTTAACTTTGTAACCTGTTACTTTTTCGATCATACTTAGAATTTGAAAAATACTGTAACCTTCTCCTGTGCCAATATTTACATCAGCTGACTTAAGACCATTTTTTTGAGCCTGAATAGAGTCTATATGGGCTTGTGCTATGTCATTAACATGAATGTAATCTCTAATGCAGGTCCCATCAATTGTATCATAATCAGTTCCAAAAATTTTCATTGATTTACCACTAGCTGCGGCGTTCAGAGCGTTTGGAATTAAATGGGTTTCAGGATCATGTTCCTCACCAATATCACCTTCGGGATCTGCTCCTGCAGCATTAAAATACCTAAGAATAATATAATTGAGATCATATGCTTTGTGAAAACTTTCGATCATATGTTCCATGGCTAATTTTGTTTTACCATAAACACTTAAAGGATTCTGTATAACTGTTTCTAAAATTGGAACATCTTCAATTTCTCCATAAGTGGCACAAGTGGATGAAAATATTATTTTTCTTGCGTTAGTGTTTTTCATAGCATTTAGTAAATTTAAAGTGCCGAGCACATTATTTGTATAAAATTCAGAGGGAAATTTTTCTCCAGTATTAACCTCAATAGAACTTGCTAGGTGAATCACTGTTTCAACAGATTTGTACTTTTCAAAAGCTTTTGATGTTTCCTTATTATTTCTTAAATCCACCTTTTCATATGGCCCCCACTTTATCGCATGCTTGTGTCCAGCACTGAAGTTATCGAAAACTATGGGTAGCCCTCCTTTAGAAGAAATTTTCTTGCAGACGTGTGAACCAATATAACCTGCTCCACCGACAACAATTATTGATTTTCCTTGTAAGTTCTTTAGTTTCATAGATATCCTTAGATCACACTAAAAGCTCTTGGATGGCGTGATAATAATTTTTGTCGCCAGGTTGTTAAGTTTTCTTTTAAAACACAAGCAACGATACAACCCCCAAAGCCTCCTCCCGTTAGTCTTGCACCGACCGCGCCTAAATCAATAGCATCATGAACTAAACTGTCGATATTTGGTAAACTCACTTTAAAGTCATCTCGCATTGAAATGTGGCTTTCTGTCATTAAAAGGCCTAATTTAAAAACATTATCCTTTTTAATAGCTTTAATGGCGTTTAATGTTCTTTGGTGCTCCGTAACACAATGACGTGCTCGTTGTTTCAAATCAGTTGAAATATTATTTAATAAAGCAAAATCATTGTTCGACATATTGCATATGTCATTGTGACCTATAATTTCTTTTATTTTATCACATTCCTCTTTACGTTTTCTGTAGTTCCCGTCTGTATTTAATCTATATTCTCCTGAGTGCAAAATTGCCATATGATAGGCATTTGGTAATGTAAGTATTTCGAAATCTAAAGTTTTAGTATCTAAAGCTATGGCTTTTCCTAAGTCTGAGCATGATATAACCATTTGGTCCATTATACCGCAAGGTATTCCAATGAATTCATTTTCTACACGTTTAGCTAAAATTGCGATTTTAATGTTATCATAAGGTCTCTTCGATAAACTTGCTGCTAGTTTTAAGATTCCAACGATTAATGCAGAAGATGATGAAAGCCCTGCTCCTAAAGGCAATGTAGTTGTTATAGCAATGTCTGCACCTCCATTCAAAAAACCAGCTTTATTCGCAAAAACAATACTTCCTAATGCATAATCGGACCAATTAGATGTTGCTGAATCATTAATGTTCAATTCTTCAACTCTACAAAATTGGTCTGAATAAATTCTTATACGATTGTCACTCCTAGATTTTAAGCTAATAAAAATTCCTTTTTCGAGTGTGGCTGGTAGTACCATGCCACCATTATAATCAATATGTTCCCCAATTAAATTTACACGTCCTGGTGTAAAAGACGAAATGTCTGGTTGAGAGTTATAGATATTTCTGAATGCTAGACTGGACGACATTATAATTTTCTTAATACCTTTGAAGAAACTTCTGGCATTACATCAACAGTAAATGTGCCCGATGACTGTTCTACCGCAGCAAGGTATTTAATTTTACCTTTGGCCCTCATTATTGGATAGAACTGCGCTGTAAAATGCCAGTTACCACTTTCACCTAGAGGGGCTGAGTGCAGGGATAACATATATGCCATTGGTTCATTAAATAGTAAATCATACCTTCTTGTTATATCTCCAAGTAAGAACGCAAACCCTTCTTTTTCAATATCTTTTAAATCCCATAATCCTTCTCTTCTTACCTTAGGGGCTAGCCATACTTCATATGGAAATCTAGAAAAAGATGGGCAGAATGCTTCAATTCCATCAGACTCTGTAACTCCAAATTCCGATTTATTAGTTTGTATGTAATCAGATAAATCATAACCATTATTAAATGATTTCAAGGCATCATTTTGCACTCTAGGAATGAATGGGAAGGCATAAATCTGGCCATGCGGGTGACTTAATGTTGCACCAACAGCATCACCTCTGTTTTCAAATGGTAATACAAATTTATAGCCATCATTATATAGACTTTCATATCGATCTATCCAAGCTTCAATAAGTAACCGTCTTTTGGACTGGCCTATTGAGTATAAGTTACCTGTGGACTCAGGTCCATATACTACAACATCGCAATGTCCCTTTGCCCTACTGGTATTTATTCCAGATAATTGGGAGGGTAAAGGCGCATCAGAGTAAAGGCTAGAAAATTTATTATCAAATATGGCTAATTCAAAATTTTCAAATGGAATTTCAGTAGGTTTTTTACCTTTAACAGATGGATTTAATGGATCACTTGTGATAGACGGCTTAAATATACGGTTTTGACGGTTAGGCGTATATATTACATGTTCGCGCCTAAGAGGGTGCCAACGTAGTTCACCAGCTTTAGTTTGTTCAAAATTATCCTCTTTCAATGGATTTTCATCATGCCGCTTATAACCATATAAGCTAAGATTACGGCCATCGATCTTCTTAAAGCTACGTTTGTAGACTTTCCTTCCATTAATATAATTAGAAAGGATGTTTTGACCATACTGCATATAGTTATAAGCCTTTAGACTTTATATTTTCGAAGTTATGCAAATAACTTTCTAATTGTGGTGTTCAAGTTTATTTAGTTTAAATCAGTAAAATCAGATGAGCCCCTTTGATTCATCTTTTCTACTAAATTTATTAAATTTATTGCATCCAATTCTTTATTATAATTTTTACCATTTATGTAAAAAGAAGGTACTCCAGATACGCCTGCACTTTGTGCTCTTTTACCATTATTTATTATGTGTTTATATTTTTCTTCAGTTTGCATGCACGTATTTATAGCATTATCATCTTTAAGGCCTGACATTATTCCAATTTTTTTATAAAATGAAAGAGCCTCGCCTTTACTCGCCATTTCAAGCATTTCTTTTTGATTTAGCATTTGAAACTCTATTATATCAAAGTACCTTTCAGGCGCTGCGCACTCTGCCATCATAAAACCTAACATAGCTAATTGAGCAGGCTGTGTGGGCAACTCACGAAAAACAAAACGAACTTTACCTGTTTCAACTAGATTTTTTTTAAATATTGGCCATTCATTACTAAACCAATCTGAACAATGAGGGCAAGTTACTGATGCCCAAACAATAAATGTAATAGGAGCCGAAATTGAACCTAAAACATGATCATCTGGCGCTTCACTTAAAGTGAATACCCCATTAGTTGTTATACTTTGTTCTTTGATATCGTGGTTATGTCCATAGTGATTATTTTTAGCCTCAGAAGCATTAGCTATAAATAGTAATGTTATTGAAAGTGTCAAAAAAAACTTAATCATCTGATATTACTCCTCTCCCAAACTTTTCTAAAGCTAGCTTTAATTCCTTGTTTTTTATAGTTTCAAGACCTTTAGCTAGTTTGCATTCTTCTTTTGGGGTTAGGCCTCGTCTTGATATGGGTGGTAGTTTATCAGCTTTTATTAATTTTGTTTGTAATACGCGTATTTTATGTATGTACTCTTCACCAAAGTGCGCATTTAGTCGTTCAATTATAGTTTGATTTGCAGATGTTATTAATGTTGCCGCTGCTCCTGGTGCTGCAATAACCAGTGTTCTTCTATTGTGGGTTCCTGTAAATTTGATAGGCTTAGAAATCTTAGCCCATCGTTCACCAACAATTTCAGGCCAATATCTTGTTAATGTAGATGCTGAAGATCCGCCTTTACCAAATTTTTTAGAAAATGGCTTTATTACCTTACTTACTGAGACTGCTACAGTAGGTGCAGGTCTGTACTGAGCTTTACCTCTTTTTTGATAAAGCCAATCGTTAATGCTTTTTTTTTGTTTGTATGAATTATCCACATATCTTATTTGGCCTATTGCGCCGCTAACGTAAAGTGTTCAGTTTGTTAATCCTATGAAAAATAATAATAAAGTCCTCCAAATGCAAATTGAATTGCTAGCTTGGTACGATCATTATGGCCGTTCTCTGCCGTGGCGTATTAGACCTGAAGATAAACTTGCGGGTAAAAAAGTAGACCCATATGCTGTATGGCTATCTGAAATTATGTTACAACAGACAACAATTGCTCATGCAACTCCATATTGGGAAAAGTTTATTTTTGAGTTTCCTACCGTAATTGATTTAGCTGATTCAAACCGCGATAAAATAATGGCAATGTGGTCCGGCCTGGGTTATTATGCTAGAGCAAGAAACTTACATAAATGCGCGCAATTAATAAGAGATCAGTATGGTGGTTTTTTTCCAAAACATGAATTTGAATTATTAAAATTACCAGGTATAGGACCATATGCAGCAGCAGCAATAGCAGCCATCTGTTTTGACGAGCCCACGAACATAGTTGATAGTAATGTTGAGAGGGTAATCAGCCGAATTTTTAAAATTGAAGATCCATTACCTAAATACCGCAATATTTATCGAATTAAAGCAGGAGTTTTAGCTCCCACTGATCGGCCAGGTGACTATGGTCAAGCTTTAATGGATTTAGGCTCAACTATTTGCACTCCTAAAGCTCCTAAATGTTCTGATTGCCCCTGGCTAGATGAATGCGCAGCTCAAACGGATGGATCACAAATCCAATATCCCAAAAAAATAAAAAAAAAGAAATTACCAATCAGATATGGTGCTGTTTTTATTTTAAGTAACAATGATTCAGTATTCTTAAGGCAACGACCTGACAGTGGGCTATTGGGTGGAATGATGGGCTTTCCTGGTACTACATGGAGTGAAAATAAATCTCTTTCAATACAGTCAGCACCTGCTGCAAAAAATTGGGAAAAATGTCCTGAGCTAGTCTTCCATACTTTTAGTCACTTTAAATTAGAGCTTGAGGTTTACAGGGCTTACGGAAAAGCAGATGATAATCAAGGAATTTGGGCTGATTTAAATACTATAGAAACTTATGCTTTGCCAACGGTAATGTTGAAAGCTTTAAAAATATCAATGAAATAAATTCAAAAATATTTTTGAGTCATAGTTCTAATCTATAAGCATTTCTGCTCGAATTTCCGTTCTAATTTTATCAATCGGAGTTAACCCTATATTTGTCTTATAGTGCCAAAATGTCCAACCATTACAACTTGGGGCACCTTGCACAAAAGCACCAACCTTATGAATAGAGCCCTTGAAATCTGACGTGGAAAGGCTACCATCAGGTCTAATACGAGCAGATATTTTTCCATTTGGAGAAAATAATTTTGTACCAGGTTTTAGTAAGTTTCTTTCTATAAGCGTGCCAAATGGTACTTTAGGTTCTGAACGTTTTGATTTAGTAAAATCTACATCACTAAGGGAACCTTCATTAATTTTCGCTATTCTTCTTTTTGCATGAATGATATATTCTTCTTCCATTTCAAATCCAATAAACTTCCTACCAAGTTTTTTAGCTACGGCTCCTGTAGTTCCTGTTCCAAAAAATGGATCTACTATGACATCACCAGGATTTGAAGTGGATAAAATTATTCTATGAAGCAAACTTTCTGGTTTCTGTGTTGGGTGCGCTTTTTTCCCATCAGACTTTTTTAAACGTTCTAATCCTGTGCAAATTGGAAGCGTCCAATCAGATCTCATTTGGACTCCATCATTCATCATTTTCATTGCATCATAATGAAACGTGGGTTTAGCATTTTCTGTTTTTGTTGCCCATATTAGTGTTTCATGCGCATTTGTAAAACGTGTACCTCTAAAATTCGGCATAGGGTTCGTTTTGCGCCATATAATATCATTTTGTATCCAAAACTGTTGATCCTGTAATATTGCACCTACTCGAAATATATTATGATAACTACCAATAACCCAAATTGCACCATTTGGTTTAAGTATTCGGCGAGCAGCTTTTAACCAGTCATGAGTAAATAGATCATAAGCATCCATTGTGTCGAAATGGTCCCAATCTTCTGTAACACCCAAAACTTGTGAGTTGTCGGGTCGTGATAAGTCGCCCCCTAATTGAAGGTTATATGGTGGGTCAGCAAATACCAAGTCAACACTGCATTCTGGCAAACTATTCATATTTGAAATGCAATTTCCTTGAATAATCTTATTAAATGGCAGTTTACTCACATCAATTCCTTTATTTAAAAACTATATAAAGAATCATTGCACTTGATTTGGATAACAAGAGGTTAACTGGGTCGATAAAATTTGAATTATTTTGAAATTGTTATTCTTTAAGAATTTTAAAATAAATAAGAGGTAACTATTTATCTGTCATATCTTTTCTATACTGCAGCTTCTCCAGACTAATTTTGTCTTTAAGGGTCATAATGTAAGCTGCTAGTGCTAATATAAGTATTCCTGAAGCTTCATAAATAATATTAACGGCATCAATTTCTTTGCTTTGTAAAATTATCATTCTAGTTAATGCTGTCATCGCTATTATTATCGGTAAAGTTACGGGTAGCCTACTACTCACATAAAATGATCCAACCATTCCAAGAACTTCCGCGTAAATGAACAATAAAAATAAATCACTTAAGTTTACAACTTGAGATTGGATTAGTCTATAAATCTCAATTCCAGTAGCATATAATGTAGCAACTGCTATTATCATTAAAATTGATCTCTCTGAGACCCATATGAATTTTTGCCAATTATTGATAACTAATCCTTTTTATTATATCTTAACAGATTACACGCATAATATAAAAAAACAATTATAATAATAAAAAGTATAAATCTATATTAGTGTAATTATTACATTAAGATTTTTTTTACATACTTAGATTGGTAAAATAATGGCAAGAATAGCAATTGATATGGATCACGTTATAGCAGATGCACATAAAGGTCTGCTTGATTGGTTAAGTAAAACTTACGCTATTGAGCCATCTATGTTACCAGGCCAAAGATTTAAAGATGTTTTAAGTATTGATCAACATTTTGCACTTTCAAAAAGACTTGAAACAGCAGAGTTTTTTTTTAATTTGAAGCCCGTAGTAGACTCAATTGAAACGCTTAAAACATTACAAAATAATCATGAAGTTTTTATAACTACAGCTGCTATGTTTGTTCCTAATTCTTTTAAAGCTAAATATGAATGGATTAAAAAACACTTACCATTCTTTGAAACTAAAAGAATAGTGTTTTGCGGTGATAAAAGTATAATTTCGGCCGATTATCTAATAGATGATCATATTCATAATTTTGAAAATTTTAAGGGTAGGGGATTGTTATTTTCTGCTTTGCATAATGAACTTGATACTTGGCCTGATAGATTGTCAGGTTGGAATGATATAGGTAGATTTAATTTTTAAGTGTAGTTTTTATATTTAAGACCTCAAGGCCTCTGAGCATAACATTAGGATTATATGCGTGGTCTTTATTATAATCAGTTAGTTCAATTGTTTTAAACTTATTAATCATATGCTCTAAACAAATGCTGATTTCTCTACGTGCAAGCATACTACCAACACAGGTGTGTATACCACGGCCAAATGCAAAGTGCATCTTGGAGTTTTGACGATTAATATTCATTTTATTTGGCAGATTAAATTTACTTGAATCCCTACTAGCAGCGGCAAAGCGAAGCATTATTCTGTCACCTTTTTTAATTTTTTTTCCTGAAACAGTTACATCCCTTGTTGCTATTCTCCAGCTTCCAGCCACTGGACTTGCCAGTCTTAATATTTCTTCAACCGTATTTTTTATTAAAGAGCTGTCTTGTCTTAAAAATTCCATCTGATTTGGGTTTTCTATCAAAAGTTTTATACCCTCAGCCATCGCACTAGTGGAAGTTTCATTTCCAGCAACCATAATTTGTTGTATGATTGAAACAATTTCCGCATTTGAAAGTGGTTTGTCACCATCCGAACTTGCTGAGACTAAATCGCCTAATAAATCATCATGTTTATATTCACGGCGTAATGTAATTTGACGTTGCATAGTTTTTTGAAAGTCTACTACGGCATGAGCGCATTCCTCTTCACGTTTTTCATCAATCATGCCGCTTAAGCGATCGGTAAAAGCATCGGACCATGATCTAATTTTATTTATATCACTTTTCTTTAATCCTAATTGACCCCCTATTACATTAACAGGCATTGGGATTGCATATTCTGAAATAAAATCCCAGGGTATTTCAGTATCTAAATTATTCAAAATACTATTAGAAATTTTACGTATATCAGACTCTATAATGTTTATTCTTGGGCCACTAAAAGCCATTCCAACTAGTCTTCTAAAGCGACTGTGATCAGGTGGGTCTGACATAAGAAGCACAGGTACTTGAGGCAAGCCTTGCTCAAGTATTTTTTTAACTCTTGGTTTTTCTGAATGCAGTCCCGCTAATAATACAGAAATATCATTGGAAAATAAATGTGGTTGGCTGCATATCTCAGTTATTATATCTGCGCCTGTAACTAACCAAGATTTAGAATTATTTAAGAATATAATTGGTTCATTTAAATGTAATTTTTCATAAAATTGAAAAGGATTTATGCTAAATTTAGGGTCATAGATATTTATATCCGATAAATTATCAGTCACTATTTCTTCTTTAGGTTTTTTGTTACTCATAAAGTGGATAATAAATTTATGTGTTTATTATGCGCGAGTAAATTCTTCATATGCAGCAATAGCCTTACCTCCATAAACAGTTGATGGCCCGCCTCCCATCTCTATGGCAACATTAATTGATTCAATAACTTCTTCCCTGGATGCTTGAGCTTTAATTGCATTTTGCATATGATATGCGATACAGTCTTCACACCTAATGCATATTGATATCGCTATTGCCATGAGTTCTTTGTTTTTTTTAGATAATGCTCCGTCTTTAGTGACAGTTAATGCTAAACTTCCAAAAATTTTCATAGTTTCAGGTGAACTAGAAGCAAGGGTGCCGGTTGTTTTTTTTAAATTCTGTAATTTATCGGTCCAGTTTGTATTCATTACTTAGTCACTTTCTATGCTTTTATTTTAATCAATTTAAGTCTTTTTTTTCCTATAAATACTGGTAAAAAGCTTAGTCTCTAAGCTTAATTCACTTGTTTGCTATTTTCTAACCAATAGGGCTTCCTTAATTCTCTTTTTAAAATTTTACCACTACTACTTCGAGGAAGAATAGATAAAAAATCTATACTTTTGGGGCACTTATAGCTTGCAAGTATTTTCTTGCATTCTGAGATGATTTTAGTTTCGCTTTGGGGTATGCCTAATTTTAAAACCACACATGCTTTAACAGATTCTCCCCATTTTTTATCTGGCACTCCAATAACAGCAACTTCATCTATCTCGGGATTTTCCTTAAGTGCCCTTTCAACCTCGGCGGAATATATATTTTCACCACCGCTTACTATCATGTCTTTAACTCGATCAAGTATATATAAATAACCTTCTTGATCTAAGTATCCGACGTCCCCAGTTTTAAGCCAATTACCATGAAGTAATGATTTTTTGGTTTCTTGAGTGTTTTTCCAATAACCATTCATGTTTCCAGTGCTTTGAATAACTATTTCTCCTGTTTCACCAAATTTTTGATCTTCTCCACTCTGATTAATTATTTTTATTTTCACTCCATTCAATGCTTTTCCTACAGAATTCATCTTTGGGTTAGGCGGTATTGTATGGTCTTCTGGGGGCAAAGCCGTACAGCTACCTCCAGTTTCTGTCATTCCATATTTTTGTATAAATTTACATCCAAACTTTTTCATCGCGGCAGCCATTAAATCTAAGGGTATTGGCGATGAACCATAAGATATATATTTCAGCGATACTAATTCCGTATTACTCAAAGAATTTTCCTCAAGCATAATACGTAATGCTGTGGGCACAATAAACTGCTTGGTAATTCCATATTTTTTAATAAGGTTTATTTGGTTTAAGGGGTTAAATTGCGACGTAATTACACCAGTTGCACCGGCATAAAGTGTTGAAAGTCCATAATTTGTTCCTCCCATATGAAAACAGGGCATAGAGATTAAACTTACATCATTGTGATGCCACTTGCTCCACTCAGGACTTGATATCTGTGACTCACGCTCTCGGGTAAGTAGTAATGATTGGTTTGATAGTCTTACCCCTTTTGGGTAGCCAGTAGTGCCTGATGTGTAAAGCTGTATGACATCATCTTTTAAGCCGCATTCAACATTTGGATCCGTTAATTTATTTTTTCCTCTCCAGTCATCGAAGTCATTTATATTAATTATAGGTATATTTCTGGTTATTTTTGAAAGTGCTTTATTTACTGTTTCTTCGAACTCATTTGTAATAAATATTATTTTAGCGTCCGTATCTTCAAGAATATACAAAACTTCATTAACTGATAGCCGCCAATTTATAGGACACATTACTCCCGCAACTTTTGAGGCAGCTAGAATTAACTCAAAATAATGAGCTGAGTTGGTACCTAAATAACAAATTCGATCATTTTTTTTTACACCAGCAGCAATAAGCCCATTAGCTGATTGTGAAGCCATTTTATCTAATGTTTTGTAATTTATACGCTCATCATCAAATATAAGGGCTATGCTTTCAGCTCTTTGGATCGCTTGAACACGGCTTATGTCTCCAATTGATTTTGCTTTTTTGAGTGCTGTCACGTTCAGCGTTTAAAACTGCACACGTTTTGTGTAACCACCATCAATAATAACATTAGTGCCAGTAGTATAATTTGAAGCTGGACTTGAAATAAATACAACTGTTTTAGCAACATCCTCTGGAGTACCAAAACGCCCGAGAACCATTTGCGCTTTAGTCATATCATAAAAATCTGGTTTTGCCTCCTTGACTTTAGACCAATTTCCTCCAGGGAAAACTATTGGCCCTGGCGATACCATATTTACCCTTATTCCTTTTGTCCCTAAGGATTGTGAAAGTTGTTTACCATATGTTATTAATGCTGCTTTTAAGGCATTAAATGCTTGAGGTCTTATAAAGGTTTCAATGGCTGCAGTAGAAGCCATGAAAATCACAGAACCATTTTGTGATTTTTCAAGATAAGGCTCTAAAGTACTGATTGATGTTACAGCAGCTTTTATATCGAGATTAAAAGTCATATCCCAATCCCCTGATCCACCAGCACCTGAAGAACTAATGTTATGTACAAATATATCGCATCCTCCGAGTTCTTCCGCTGCCCTTGCCAGCCAAGTAGAATAACTCTCCATGTCCTTTACCTCAAAAGCTTCTGCGAAAACTTTTCCACCATGTCTCTTTAGGCTTTCCTCAGCTTCGCGTACGCCATCTGGATTTCTAGAAAAAAAAGCTATATCTGCTCCTTCGGCCGCATACATTTCAAGTGCAGCTCTACCCAAGCCTCTACTTCCTCCCGTGAGAATTACTTTTTTTCTTTTTAAGCCTAGATCCATGATTTATTCCTGTTAATTTACTTTGTTCAATCATTACATCACCATTTTTTAATAAAACACCTATTCTTTTTAGCGGGAGTAATATATTCAATAATATAGCAAGTATAAGTTATGAATGAAAAAAAACTAAGTTCTAAACCTGAAAATACTTATCAGGATATTATTTCTAAGGACATTACAGGTGCGCCAAAATTTCTAGAGCCAGCAGCAAACGTAACCACAGGAGTTGAAGGAATTGACGCAGATAGATATTGGACGCAAGAGTTTTACGATTTAGAAAATGAATTTTTATGGTCCAGGGTTTGGCAAATGGCATGCCAAATAGTGGATATTCCTAATGAAGGAGACTGCTTTCATTACGAAATTGCTGATAAATCATTTATAATAGTAAATACTGCTAATGGAATAAAAGCTTATTATAATGCTTGTCTTCACAGAGGTAGAAAATTAATTACTGGTCATTGTAGAAAATCAGAATTTGAGTGTCCTTTTCATGCTATTACTTGGTCTTTAGATGGTAAAATAGTTCGAAATCCTATTGCTTGGGATATGCCGCAATGGAATGAAGAGAATTCAAGGTTACCCTCTGTTAAAGTTTCAATTTGGGCTGGATTTATTTTCATCAATATGGATGATAATGCTCCTGATTTTCATTCTTTGGCACATCCAATGATAAAGGACCTGGAGCCATTTGATTGGGATAATAGATATAGAGAGTTTTGGTTTGAAAAACATGTTAAAGCTAATTGGAAGACTTTAGCTGAGCCGTTTATGGAAAGTCATCACTCACAAACTACACATCCCCAATTGGTACCTGCAATTGGAGATATTAACTCCCAATATGATTTTCCTAATGCTTACATCTCGAGGCAAATTTCAGCAGGTGCTACTGCTTCACCAGCGATGGAACCTCAGCCAAGCGAAAAAGAGAAACTAGAATTAATGAAAAAAAGAGGTGATGCCCGAGTTGAGGGAGTCGCGTTAGAAGAACTACCTGATGAATTTAGGGCTCGTACATTTTTGGGTAAACACGCGCGCAAAAGATTAAATGAAACTACAGGTAAAGATTACTCTGAAGCTAAAGACTCAGAATTGCTTGACTATATCTTGTATGGAATTTTCCCTCATATGACATTTTGGGCGGGATATGGCCCTAAACTTGTATACCGTTGGCGGCCTGAGCCCGGAAATCCTGAAGGTTCGATAATGGATATAATTATGATGTCGCCAATACCTCTGGGAAAAGAAAAGCCAGAACCTGCGAGAAAAGTTATATTAGGTTACAATGATAAAGTTTCATCCTGCGAGCAAGGTCCATCATCTTTGAAAATAGTACTTGATCAAGATTTTGGAAATATTCCTCACATTCAAACAGGCATGAAGTCTTTGAAGTCAGGAAAAATAAACTTCAGTGAATATACTGAGTCACGCATCAGATATATGCATCAGTTTATTGACCAGTTTATTGAAACTGGTCGTGCCAAAAAATCTATTCCAAACGCTGAATTAGAGCATTAAATTTTTATAAGTTGCTTACCTTTGTTTTGTCCTGAAAAAAGCCTTAAAAAGGTTAAAGGAATATTTTCGAAACCATTTTGTATATCTTCTCTATAAATAAATTTTCCACTATCCAGCCAACTTTTTATATCTTCGACTGCTTTTGGAAATTCTGATGCATAATCTGGTGATAGTATACCTTGCATATTTGCTCTTCGTAGTATCAAATTAAAATAATTTGTTGGGCCTGGGGGATATGGAAATGTCTCGTATCTAGATATGGCTCCACAAAGAACAACCCTTGCTCCTATTGCTAAGTTTTTTAAATCTAAGGCTGAATCCAGAAACTCTCCACCAACATTATCAAAAACAATGTTTGCACCTTCAGGGCAATTTCTAGATATTTCATCAGTAAGGTTACCAGTTTTATAATTGATTGCAGCATCGATTTTGGCTTTTTTTATTAACCAATTACATTTTTCGTCCGTTCCGGCCGTGCCAACTACATAACAGCGTTTAATTTTAGCAATTTGTCCGACCATTGACCCTACCGCCCCAGCTGCTCCAGATATTAATACTGTATTCCCCTCTTTAGGTTTTCCAGCTTTTAGAAAACCAAAATATGCTGTCATTCCTGATGAGCCTAAAGGACCAAGATGGGCTAATAAAAATTTATCATTATCAATCAACTGAACTTGATTTGACTTAAGTGTAGCAAAATCTTGCCATCCTAGGTATGCTTTTACTTTAGAGCCAACTTTTATTTTTGGATTTTTGCTCTCTATCACCTCACCTATTCCTCTGCCACGCATTACTTGCCCATGCGAGGTTGGAGCTGCATAATCTAACTGATTTTCCATCTGTCCTTTGAGTGAAGGAGTAAACTCAAGATATTCAACCTTTATTCTCAATTCATCGTCTTCAAGTTTAATCAAATCTCTTTCTAAGCGCTTAAAATCAGTTATTTTTACGCTTCTTCCTGACGGATTACCATTTATAAGCCACTGACGATTTATATCGGTTTTCATATTAACGACCCTTCCATTAAGCATCAACCACATCTCAATAATCTTTTATACTGACTTTTTAAAGGGGGCGACTTATTATCAAAAAGTGTTAGAACTTGGTCATGGACACTGTATATGAAAATTTAGTTTTTGATGATAATGGCCTTGTGGGATCACAATGTATTGATTGTAAGGAATACTTTTTTCCTAAAACAAAATCTTGCTCTAATTGCTCATCAGTTGATATGACAAATAAAAATTTTGGAACTAAAGGAAGATTATGGTCATGGACAACACAAAACCTTGCACCTAAAGCTCCATATTTTTTGCATGATATTAAAGAAGATTATCAAATATATGGTGTAGGATTTATCGAAATGCCATGCGGAGTTAAAGTGAAATCTAGACTTCAGGTAAGCACTGTAAAATTTGAAATTGGCCAAAGAATGGAATTAAAAACTTCACTTCTTGAGAAACCTAATGGAGAAACCCTTCCAGTTTTTGAATTTAGGATAGAAAAAGAGTAAATGGAACGTGTGGCAATTATAGGAATTGGGTTGCATCCATTTGGTCGAACCCCTGGAATGTCTGGTCTCGATCAAGGTGTTTTTGCTGCACGCAAAGCTCTTGATGATGCTGGACTAAAGTGGAGTGATATCGGAATTGCATTTGGAGGCTCACGCTCTTCTGGTCACGCTATGGCAGCAACAAACCAACTCGGATTAACAGGTCTACCATTTATAAATCTATATACTGGGTGTGCTACAGGCGGTAGTTCGTTATTCGCTGCAGCCAATGCCATAAAGTCTGGTGCAGCAAAATATGCTATGGCAATCGGTTTTGATAAACATGAACGTGGTGCTTTTTCACCTAGTGCCAAAAATAACGATATACCCTCATGGGTTTCTGAAACAGGGCTAATGGTAACAACTCAATTTTTTGCACTTAAATTACAACGATACATGCATGATTATAATATTTCACACGATACCTTGGTAAAGGTTGCTGAAAAAGCCTTCAAAAATGGTTCACTTAATCCTAATGCATGGCGTAAAAGTATTGTATCATATAAAGAAATTGCTGAGTCAAAAATGATTAATGACCCTTTACGAAAATACATGTTTTGCAGTCCCGCTGAAGGGGGTGCTGCATTAATACTAACTTCAGAAACTGAAGTTAGAAAAATGGGTGTTAAGGCAGTTTTTCTGGAGGCTACAGAAATGCGAACCAAAAATTATGGTAGTTTCGAAGTCTATGATACTTGTTTAGCAGCAAACATACAACCCACAGCAACATCCAATGCTGCCAAAGCTGCATTTGAAAGTGCTGGGATAGGTCCGGATGATATAGATGTATTACAAATACAAGATACTGAAGTTGGAGCAGAAATAATGCATCTTGCTGAGAATGGTTTTTGTAAACATGGAGACCAAGAAAGTTTAATACAAAATGGAGAAACTTTAATATCAGGTAGAATTCCAGTTAATACCGATGGAGGCTGCATAGCTAATGGTGAACCCATAGGAGCCTCAGGGTTACGGCAGGTTTATGAAATTTGTCTTCAATTAAGAGGGCAAGCAGGATCAAGACAAGTGCTTAATTCACCTAAAGTGGGTTACACTCATGTATATGGTTCACCTGGTGTAAGTGCAGTAAATATTTTGGCCACTTCTTGAGGTATCTCTAAAGGGTCGGTCTTGGAACTGATTTGTCTTCTGCAATATACCAGGCTAGGCACTCATGAAAGTATTGATTGCCTCTCTCATTTTGGCCAAGTATTATTGAGTCGTGAGCACCTGATTGAAGACCTTTTTGTATAAGGTCACCAATCATATAGTCTTCTTCTAAAACAACCATCTTCAAAAAGTCCATCATTCCTTCCAGACCTGCTTTGTCTTCATCATCTTTTGGCGGAGTATTTCTGAAAAAGTTTAAAATAGTTTTGTTTTTATCAGGTGTTTCACCTGGGAATAGTTGAGCAATTTGTGTTATTTCTGGAGCTAAAAATATAGAAACATTTGGAAATAAAATTCTTACAAAGTCAAAACCATTGTTTTCCATTTTACCCCAGCTTTCCTTCGGCTGTGCTCCAAGTTTTTCTTTAATCTCTGTTTGTGCAAAACCAATTCGCATGTGCGGGCCAAAGGCTTCGTAATGAGTTAAATTTGATATCGTACGGGGGTGTATGGTTTCTGGGTGTAATTGAGAGAAGTGATAACCTTCTAAATAGCCATCAAATGCAATTTTCCAATTTGCACCTTCAATTTCCCTGCTTCCTAGATAAGCCCAATCTTTGAAGTTAGCATTTTCTAAATCTTCAAGCATCCCTGACATGAAAGCAGTAAGTTCCATTGGTTCGTCAGGTGTTAATATTACAAATATTAATCCTGACTTTTCTTCACAAGGCAATTCTCTCAATCCACGCTTTTCTTTTTTAATTTCACCGAAGGTTTTTTGTTCAGAAACACCCATAAGTGATCCAGTATTGGTATATGTCCATCCATGATATTTACACGTAAATCTTGATTTCTGACCGCATCCTTTATTTGCTACAGGGGCGCCTCTGTGAGCGCAAACATTTAGAAAAGCTCTTACTTTGCCATCCTTACCACGGGTTATAAGAATCGGCAGTCCGACGGCTTCCATAGCTTTATATGAATTAATTTCTTTTAATTCAGCAGTTGTTGCTAAACACAAAGGTAATTTTTTAAAGATATTATCCACTTCTTTTTGCCATATATCACTATCTGTGTAGGCTGTGTAAGGCACTGTAGTAATTTTATCAGTTTTAAACGTGGTTCCTTCGGAAGCATATTCTACTAACTTTTCTGCTACATTTTGTAAGGCTGCTTCATTTTTCATTTTTATACCTCTTTTTAGTTACGGTCTGACATCAAGGATAAGCTTTCCTTTATTCCCACCAGAAAATAAAAGCATAAAGGCATCATAAGTGTTTTCTATACCTTTTTCTATGTGCTCATCAAAATTGATTTTTCCATCTGCTATCCATTTAGCCATTTCGACTCCACCTTCCGCAAATCTAGGGGCATAGTCACGAATTAAAAACCCTCTGATAACAGCTTGTTTTACGATAAGTTGCCATAAGTTCTTTGCCCCTTTATGTTCGGTATTGTATTCAGAAATAAGTCCGCACAGAACAATTCTAGCATGTTCATTAATAGATAATAAACTTGCATCAAGAATATCACCTCCAACATTTTCAAATATAATGTCTACACCATCTGGTGCTGCTTTAGATATAGCTTTCTCAAGACTAATGGGGTCTTTACCGCGATAATCTATAGCTGCATCGAAACCATAGTCTTTTATCAATCTTTCACATTTTACAGACCCGCCAGCTATACCTATGGTTTTACAGCCTTTTATTTTTGCGATTTGCCCAACTGCTGAACCAACAGCTCCAGCTGCGCCAGATACAAGAACTGTTTCTCCCTCTTTGGGCTTTCCTGCGTCAAGCAAGCCAAAATATGCAGTCATTCCTACTGCTCCCAGAATTGACAAATAGTTTGTAGGTGAAGGAACGATGCTATTATCTATTTGTGCTGTAAAACCCCCTTCTTCGACAATAGAAAATTCCTCTATTCCATTTAAACCTAAGACCCAATCTCCTGGATTAAAGTTATCATTCTTTGAAGCAGTTACTTGCCCTATCGCTGTTGCACGAACAGATTGCCCAATTTCCACTGGGGGAAGGTATGAGGGTGTATCGTCCAGCCAGCCCCTTATAGCTGGATCTAAAGAAATGTAATGGTTACGAATTAATATGGAACCTTCGTCTAATTCTGGAATATTTTCAGTAATTAATTCGAAGTCTTCCGGTTTAGGTGTTCCTTGAGGTCTTTTCTTAAGAATAAACTTACGGTTAGATGTCATTAGAAGGCCTTATATTTAATGTGAAACTCTATTTTATTTAAAATTTTTACAACTAACTTTTTTGCGGGGTATTAATAAGTACTATTTGACATAATATAGCAAGAAAATATTTTGGGGAATTTAGATGACAGATCGTGTAAAAGGAAAAATAGCTCTTGTAACGGGAGGAGCATCAAGACCCGGTATAGGTTATTCATGCGCTGCAAGACTAGCTAAAGAAGGTGCTATTGTATATCTAACTGATGTAAACAAAGAAGGTTTAGAAGACGCGGTCAAAGAAATAAACTCATCTGGAGGTAATGCAATAGGCGCTGTTCATGATGTTGCATCAGAAGCTGATTGGGATGCAGTTTTTAATCAAATCAAAAAAGATCATGGAAGACTTGATATACTTATCAATAATGCAGGAATAGCAATGCTAGGAACTTTAGATGACTTAACCCCTGCTGCATATCATAAGCAAATAGATGTAAACATGAATAGTGTTTATTATGGTACCCAAAGAGCTGTTTCGTTGATGCGTGAGATAGGCGAGGGAGGATCAATTGTCTCTATGTCTTCCATTGTTGGTTTAAAAGGGTTCGCGGGTTGCTATGCATATGCAGCTTCAAAAGGAGGTGTTCGGTTAATGCAAAAAACTGCAGCAATTGAGACCGCAAAGGATAACATTCGAATTAACACTGTACACCCTGGTATGATTGATACCAATATTCAAAATGATGCTAAACGCGATAATGCAGAATTTTATGAGGCTGTTGCGGCATCTGTACCTATGGGCAGATTTGGTACAGCTGATGAGGTCGCAAACTTAGTTCTTTTCTTAGCTTCTGATGAAGCAGTATATATTACAGGTGGTGAGTTTGTGATTGATGGAGGAATGACTGCATAATAATTACAGTTGTAACAAAACTTTTCCTATATTTTCTCCCGTGAAAAGTTTGCTGTATGCTTTTAGCATATTTTCCAATCCATTTGTTTGATCAAAAGGCATTTCAATGCTTTTGTTTTTTAACATTGATAGCAATTCTTTAGTTAACCTTGGCCCTTGATCCATGAAGTCTGGAGAGAAAAATCCAGTAACAGTTAGTCTTTTCATCAATATTTGGTCAAATCTTTGCGGTGCTGTTGGCCTGTCTTTTTCATAGTCAGAAATCAGACCGCTTATTGCAATGCGACCGTATAATGCCATATTTGGTAGAACATTATCAAGTATAGGACCGCCAACATTATCAAAATAAACATCTATGCCATTTGGAATCTTAGAAAACTCATCACCTAAATCATCAGTTTTATAATTGAAAGCCTGCTTGACTCCCATGTTTTTCTCTAAAAAACTACATTTGTTATCTTTACCGCTGAGCGCGTAAACATTACAACCAGCATTTGCTGCAATTTGGCATGCGAGAATTCCTGTAGAACCAGCAGCGGCAGAGATAAGTACATTTTCCCCTTTTTTAATTTTTGCTGTCTCTGTTAATCCCCATAGAGCAGTCCATCCATTCATACCGAGTACGCCAAAGTGTTGACGTATATCCGAAATATTTCTGTCGACTATTATTGTTCCTGTCATAATGGGATCCACGCATGAATAGTCAGCCCAATTTCCGAATGCTCTTACATAATCGCCTACTTTAAAATTAGGATGTTTACTTTCTATAACTTCGCCTAGGCATAGGCCAACCATCATGGAACCTAAGGGCAGGGGTGGCTGGTAACCATCTGTTCTAGGTGTCATCCATAGTCTAGTTCCCGCATCCAGAGATAAATAATCATTTTTAATGAGTATTTGACCTTCTTGCGGATTTGGTTTTTTTTGAATTTCCAGTGAAAGGGCAGAAGCAAAGTTTATTCCTTCTGGGTGATTATTTAATCTCCAGTATCTATTTTCCATGTTTTTTTCCTAATTAATTTTTAGCTTGGTAGGTCTCGTTCATTTGTTGTGTCATACATTTTTAATGTTGACCCAGTCACTTTAGCACCATATTTTTCCATGAAATCTGTTACCCATGATTGCCCCCAGTGAACAAATAATGCTGGTTCATCGCGCCAAATTTCTGCAATAGTTACAACTCCATTTTCTTTATCCTCGACAACTAATGAATAAAAATGGCAACCATCCTCATTTATGACTTTTGAGCTAAGCTCTTTAACATCTTTATCATAATCTTCCATGACTGAGGGTTCGATATTTAAACGTCCTATAATTGTAATCATTTTTGTTTCCTTTTAAATGTAATGTGCATTAACCAGTAACTTTTCATTAGCTAACAAATTCGATAGGTGCACAAAAAATGAAAATTGAGTCAATAGGTTCAGGGGAGAATTTTTATGACAGATTTAAAAGCAATTGTTGAAGCTATGTATAATGCATCTGCTATAGGTGATTTTGAAAAGGTAGAATCTTTTTTGACGGATGACTTTCGGGTTGAGGAATCTGAGCTACTACCCTTTGCAGGAACATATACTGGCAAACAATGTTTAAGAGAATTGTTTCCAATAGTTATGGAAACAATGGGAGTTGTAGGTATGGAAAGAGGTGATATGTTGGTAGGGAAAAACTCTGTTGCCAATAAAGTCACTTTGCTTCTGGCTGATGATAATTTAGAACCAGTTGAAATGATGGAAGTTTCATTGTTTAAAGGTGATAAAGTATGTGAAATTCGTCCATACTATTTTAACCCAAATCAGGTCATAAGAGCTTGCGAAGCGAAATCAAAAGCAACTAAATAACTACTATCTTTTAATTGATATGTACCCAAGTTGAGTCGCTTTAAAGACAGCTTGACTTTTATTGACTGCATCAAGTTTTGTTGTGGCATTATGTATGTGAAATCTGACTGTAGCTCTGCTTCGCTCAAGTATGAGACTTATTTCATGATCTGTCTTACCTAAAGCTGCCCACCGGAGACACTCTACTTCTCTACGAGATAATTTAGATTTTATGGGTAGGAGGGGGGTTCGAGCTGATACATTTACATAACTGTTAATAAATGAGTGACTGTAAATACCTAGTTCTTCAGAGTATTTATCATAGAAATCGGTTAAGTCATGATGCTCTTTCGATATTGGATTAAAACTTACTGCCCCTATCTGACCAAATGGCATATGCACGGGAACAACTATAGCAGCATGAGTCATTGCTCTTTGTGTAAACTTAACTAAATCAATTTCTTTCAAAAAATGATTTTCTGTTCTTGAATAAATACCTTGACCGTTAATCCAAAAGGGTTCGTTTTCATATCTACAGGCGGTAATAATAGGCGAGTTTAAAGCAAGGCTTTCTGTTTTCCACCAGTCTTTACTGGTGCCCTCCCAACCAAAGACTGAAGTTGCAAGTAACTCTCCGGACTTATCGATTGGTGTATTTGATCTAGCGATATTATGGCTTGCAGCTATCTTCAAACCACAAAGAGCGTGAACTATATCACGGAAATTTTCAGCGGAGAGTTTAATGTCGTCAACATTATTTATCCTTATCTTTTTGATGTTTTCTATTATACTCATTAAGGGTTCTTTTAAATTAGTTTAAATTTCTTATAAGTTTAAAATCTAAATGAAGCAACTCCGAGGTTGTGCTTAAACATAAATTAAACTTAAGATACCTTATCTATTGCATAGTTATTTTAAAATCTAAGCTGTGTAAAAGTATATAAAAAGGGAGGAAGTAATGTCACGTCTAGAGAATAAAGTGGCTTTCATAACAGGGGGAACTTCTGGGATTGGTAAAGCCACTGTATACCGTTTAATCTCCGAGGGAGCAAAAGTACTTTTTACTGGCCGTAATGATGCCGCAGGAAAAGCTATTGCTAAGGAAACTGGATCTCATTTTATTCATCATGATGTAACAGACTCTAAGGGATATGAAAAAATATCAGAGATTGTTAAAACGCAATACGAGAGATTAGATATAGCATTTGCTAATGCCGGAACAGAGATGGGTGATACCGATATAGAAAATATAAATATCGAAGTATGGAATAAGTTGGTTGCAATTAATCTCACAGGTGCGATGCTCACAACGCAAATGGCAGTACGTTTAATGAGGAAAAATCCTGATGGACCTAATGGTTCTATTATATTAAACAGTTCTATGAATGCTCATATTCCTCTTGGTAACTTTGTAACTTACTCTACTACAAAAGGTGCTCATATTGCCTTAGCAAAATCGACCGCTGTTCATTGTGCAGGACAAGGACTTAAGGTTAGGTGTAATGTAATTCATCCTGGTGTTGTTGAAACAGAGATGATTAAAGGTGTCATTGCGGGTGCTCCAGATTCCGATGCTGCAAGAGCAATGTTTGAAGGTATGGCCCCTATGAAACGTATGGCACATGTGAACGAGATTGCGGGTCTAGTTGTTTATTTAGGTAGCGATGAGGCAGCATTTATTTCCGGAGCTTCCTATAATATAGATGGGGCAACTACAGCTGGGATGATGGGGGTATGAGATGTGCGGGTACAACTGCCTTAGTTACAGGCGGGCTTAAAGGAATTGGGTTAGCAATAGCAAACAGGCTAGCAGACGAAGGTTCTACTGTATACATAACGGATGTAGATAAACCCAGCGAAGCACTGAGCTTGAATTTAAATTATATTAATGCTGATGTAACCAATGAGTCGGATTGGAAAAGAGTGGCTCAGAAAATCGCTGATGAGCGTGATTCACTTGATATATTGGTGAACAATGCTGGCGTTGATTGTGTAGGTCCTGTGCAAGAAACAAGCTTAATAAACTGGCGTCGAGTTATGTCTATTAATGTCGATGGTGCATTTCTTGGCGTTAAGCATTGCTATAATATATTATCTAAGGCGAGAGAAAGAAAAGGCGGTGCTTCAATTGTTAATATAAGTTCAATGTTGAGCAAGGTTGGCTACATTGATACATCGGGATACAATGCCTCCAAAGGCGCCATTTCCTCTTTTACAAAAGCCATAGCAATAGAATTTGCTTCAAAAAATGTTTCAATACGAGCAAATTCTGTTCATCCAGGATTTGTGCATACTCCTTTATTGCAACAAGGAATGCAGAATTTAGTTAACGATGGAGTTGCTGATAGTGTAGAAGTATTATTTAGCACACTTGCAGAAATGACGCCAATTGGTCGTATGGCTGAGCCAAATGAGATTGCAAATGCAGTTCTTTTTCTGGCTTCCGATGAGTCCAGTTATATGGTGGGATCTGAACTTGTGATAGATGGTGGTTGGACAGCGCGTTAGTACCAACTTAAAATATTTTTTAAATATAAACTAAAAATAATATTTACGGAGGATTATTATGGATATTAGTGCACTTCCAGAAGCTGCAATTGCTTGTCTCTCTTCTACTAATAAATTTTATAAAGGAGCGAAAGTATTAGAAATTTCTCCAATTTCCGGTGGCTATAGTCGCCTTACTTTTAAATATTTAATAAAAACTAAGAACAGTACTGAGGAAATTGTTTTACAGTATGTCCCTTTAGGTGCGACTGGGATAGTTCGTATTGACCGTATGGTTGAAAATGATATTTTAAATTACTTATCTGTAAATGAGGAGGTGGAAACTCCGACACTGTTAGCATCAGATATTAAAGGTGATTTTTTTGATAGTGCAGCATTTATTTACAAAGCTGAAACAGGAAGACCCTTTGTAGATGTTTGCCGTGACACACAAGATGATAAACTAGGTTCATTAAATCGGATAGTTGCGCGTTCAGCTGCATCAGTTCATAGTCAGGAAATAAAAAATTTACCTGCTAGTATGCATTCGCCCAGAAATTGGGATGATTATTTAACTTCTCAAATCGAATTGTTTAAGGAAACAGAAAGTGAGTCTTTTAACTCCCGTCCTTTTTTGAGGTATATGGCTAAATGGCTTGATGAGAATCGTCCACCTGCAGCACCTCTAAGTTTAGTTCATGGAGATTTTCAAGTAAGTAATATGATTTCTCTTAATGAGGAAAAAGATGCATTGTTAGTTGATTGGGAACTATCTCATATTGGAGATCCTCGCGAGGATTTAGGATGGTTAACTATGGTTTGCAATACAATTCCTCCAGATATTCTTGCAGCTGATCCCAAAGGGTTTTATGATGAGTACCGTGCTGTTTCAGGTCTTTCAAAAGAAATAATAAACCCAGAAACCTCGGCTTATTTTTTGATTATTTCATCAATTCGAACCCATCGTGGAATGATGAAATCTAGCGATGCGTTAGCAAAAAATTCAAAACAGGCTCAATCAGTCTTAGCTGCTTACTATCTATCTATTACAAGCTATCAGCATACAATGTGGATGAATGCTGTTAAAATAGTAGAAGAAATGAAAAGGAGTCGGTAATGATAATTTCACCCTCTATATCTGAAATATTACGTGGGGTAACGCATGAAATGGGAACCTCGCTGAAACAAGGATTAAGCGATCCAGTAAAAATTGCTCAAATTGATACTATTATTGGGGTTCTTTCTAGCTGTTCGGTCCGTAGTGAAAATGAAAAAGAATGGATGAAACAGGAAATAGCATCTATTCTTTCAGTTGCTAAAAAATTTGATTTAAGTCATCATTCTTCCAATAAACTTTCCGAAGCTTTGAAGAGTTTTAATGATAATGAAAGTGATGAAAGAAAATACCAGTTAGCAAGTAATATTTTATCATTAATGAGTGATCTAGGTGTTGCTGTGGGTGAAGAGCTTTCATCAGAAGTATGGTCATTAATGGAGCAAAGACTTCAGCATGAGGCATATATAATTGGTGGAGGTTTTGAAGCCGCTGGCAGGAATTGATATTTATTTATTTTTATCTTTAGTTTGAGTGATAAAAAAGCTTTTTCAATGTTTATCCTGATAGGAATGTTAGCTATTTATTTGATGTAAAGTTCTGCATTATAGAAAAATGGTCGCTACAGTTTTAAAATCTGACGAAAAGTCATCACAAGCCTTTAGGCTTGAATGTAGAGAGTGGCTTATTGAGAATTGTCCGAAAGAAATGCGTGATGGAAAAACCGGATCAGAAGGACGATGCTGGGGAGGAAAAAAGTGGGAATTTGAGTCTAAATTCCAAAAACAATGGTTAAGTAAATGCATTGAAAAAGGCTGGACGGTTCCATCATGGCCAGAGGAATTTGGTGGGGCTGGTATGTCAGCTTTAAATGCTGATATCCTCAAAGAAGAGATGACTTCACTAGGCATAAGGGCGCCTCTCTATAGTTATGGTATAACTATGTTGGGTCCTGCTCTTTTAAAGTATGGAACTCAACAGCAAAAATCTAAACATCTCCCTCCTATTGCACGAGGAGAAATTAGGTGGTGTCAGGGGTACTCTGAGCCAAATGCTGGCTCTGATTTAGCATCATTAAAGACAAAATGTATTGACGCAGGAAATGAATGGGTAGTTAGCGGACAAAAAGTATGGACATCAAATGCTGATGAAAGTGATTGGATATTCGCTATGGTGCGAACCAGTAATGAAGAAAAAAAGCATAAAGGAATCTCATTCATACTTATGGATTTGGCTAATGAAGATATTACAGTTCGGCCAATTGAGCTTATTTCAGGAAAGTCAGTTTTTTGCGAGGTGTTTTTTGATGATGTAAAAGTTCCTAAATATTACGGCCCGGATAATCCCTCAATGGTAGGAAGCATTGGACAGGGTTGGGAAGTTGGTATGTACCTACTAACTCATGAGCGAGGAAGTTTGGGTGGATACACCCTAAATGGACGTGGATATGAATTACCAATAATTGAAACTACAATTAACCAAATAGGATTAAATAGCAGTAATAAGTTAAATGACCCAGTCGCTAGAGTAAATTTATCGACTGCATTGATAGATGATGCAGCTTGTAGTGCACTTGCAGAGTTATTAGAGTCACAATCAAATTCAGGAGTAGAAATTGGTTCTCAATCTTCAATAGTGAAATATGCCTCAACTCAAATTATAAAACGTGGTTACGAGCTTAGAGTTGCAGTGTCTGATTTAGAAGAATTAAAACTTGGTGATGACGGGCAGCCAGAAATGATGACGTCAAATTGGTTATATTCAAGGGCCTATACTATTTTAGGAGGTACTTCTGAAATTCAATTAAATATAATTGCTAAACGACTTTTAAACTTACCGAGTAAATAGATATGCTGAATGAAGATCACATAATGTTACGAGAGGCAATTAGTGGATTCCTATCTCAATCCAGACCAATCGACAGTTTGCGAGAAATGATTACATCAGGTGTAAGTATTCACACTGATACGTGCAAAAGTCTCTCTGAAATGGGATGGACAGGTTTACTAATTGATGAGGAGTTTGGAGGGTCTGATTTAGGCTTGGTATCAGCTTGTTTGATGGCAGAAAATATAGGACGATCCTTATTATTATCACCAATTATTTGTTCATCTTTATTATCTAGTTATGTTATCAATTTGTTAGGAACATATAATCAAAAAAAGCTTTGGTTAAGCTTAATTGCCTCTGGAAAAACTATTCTTACATCTTCTTTTGGCAGTAATCTTACTAATAATTTACCATCATTAACACGGGTAAACTCTAAAATAATTATATCCGGTTTGGTATTTGAAGTTCTCAATGCTAAAAATGCTGATAATGTTCTTATAAAAGTTAAAGATGAGAATTCAGGTAAAGATTTCCTGATAGTCGCTACCATAGATAGTGATAATATAGTTCAAAAAACATTCACAACTATAGATGGGCGTCAATTTTCTGAATTAAGTTTTTCTAATTATGAAATATCAGAAGAAGATATTATTGGAGCATCCCCGATCTCATCTGATGCAAATGCTAAAATAAAAGCATTCGGTGCTTTAATGTATGCTGCTGAACAATATGGAAGTGCTGCTGCAGCTTTTGATTTAACCTTAGACTATCTAAAGAATAGAGAGCAATTTGGGAAAATAATAGGAACATTTCAATCGCTTCATCATAGAATGGCCAAATTGTATACTGAACTTAAAATTTCTGAAGCGCTGAACTTTAAAGCGGCGAAACTACTCCAGGATAATCATGTTGATGCTCTGAAATTCTGCACAATGTCGAAGGCAAAGTCAGGTCAGGTTTCTAAATTGGTCACCAATGACTCAATACAGCTTCATGGCGGCATTGGGATGACGGATGAATATGATGTTGGGTTGTATCTGAAACGTGTGTCTGTATCTGAAAAAATGTTTGGTAATACAAATTATCATATAGATAAAGTAGCAACAAGTAATGGGTTTTAAATGTCTAATTTTATTGAATTATTAAATGATATAGAACTATTTATAAGAAACGAGGTAGTTCCTTATGAAAATGACCCACGAAATGGTGGTCATGGTCCTGATGAAGATCTAGTTGTCGAATTAAGAAATAAAGCCCGCCTTGCTGGGTTTATGACGCCACATATATTAAATAATGGTGACCATCGTTCACAAAGGGACACTGCTGCTCTATTAAAAATTACAGGTTTATCACCTTTAGGATCAGTTGCATGTAATACATCTGCTCCTGATGAAGGTAATATGTTTCTTTTAGGTAAGGCAGCCAGTGCGCAACAGAAGAAACATTTCTTAAATCCATTAAAAAAAGGTATCGCCCGGTCAGCCTTTTTTATGACTGAACCAGCTAGAACAGGTGGCGCAGGATCGGACCCCTCTATGATGAAAACCACGGCTATTCTTGATGGTAACCATTGGGTAATTAATGGTAGAAAAACCTTTATCACTGGAGCTGATGGAGCTAAAGTCGGAATTATTATGGCTAATTCTGAAGAAGGAGCGTGTTTATTTCTTGTTGATTTGCCAAATCCATCTGTTCAAATAGAAAGAGTATTAGATACAATTGATAGCTCAATGCCTGGTGGGCATTCTGAAGTGTTAATTAAAAACCTCAGAGTGTCATCTGATAATATGCTTGGAAAACCAGGAGAAGGTTTTCGCCTTGCTCAAATAAGACTTGCCCCTGCGAGGTTGTCTCATTGTATGCGATGGACAGGTTTAGGTCGCAGAGCTCAAGAGATTGCTATCGATTATGCCTGTAAGCGTGAAGCGTTCGGTAAGCTTTTGGTGGATCATGAGGGTGTAGGCTTTATGTTGGCCGAGAATAAGATAGACTTAACTCAAAGTGAGCTAATAATTGACTGGTGCGCTGATGCATTAGATCGCGGCGAACATGGAAATGTCGAGAGTTCTATGGCAAAAGTTGCGGTTTCTGAAGCTTTATTCAGAGTTGCTGATAGATGCGTTCAAATAATGGGTGGAATAGGTGTTAGCGGCGACACTATAGTAGAGCAATTTTTTAGAGAGATAAGAGCTTTTAGAATTTATGATGGACCTACCGAAGTTCATAAATGGTCTTTAGCAAAAAAGATCAAAAAAAAGCAACTTAGCTCTTTAGTGGAATGATCTAATAAATAAAATTAAGAAAGTGTAATGGTTTGTTTATAGAGCAAAAACATGTAATTTGTAGGGCCTGTCATGCGCAGTGTGGATTAATCGTTGATTTTAAAGATGGTAAACCTGTATCCACTCATGGAAATAAAGATAATCCAGCATATGCAGGATTTTCTTGCTCAAAAGGTAGAGATTTACAAAATTATCATAGTTATCCATCTCGCTTGAAGCACTCCCTGAAGAAGACTTCCGGTGAGCATGTTGTTTGTGATTGGAAAATTGCTGCTAAAGAAATGGCCGTCAAAATAAAATCAATTATAGGTGAACATGGTCCAGATAGTGTCGCATTATATATCGGAACATTCGGGTATAACACTTTTCCATCTCATGCTTTTGCTTTAGCTTTTATGAAAGCCATAAAAAGCCAAATGATTTTCACCAGCGTTACTATAGACCAGCCTGGAAAAGCTATATCAGCGGCACTTCATGGTATATGGTTGGCCGGTGGCTATCGTCACAAAGAATGGGATGGACTCTTAGTTATGGGCTCTAATCCGCTTGTTTCAATGCTTGGCGGAGTAGGGGCAAATCCAGCAAAAAATTTACATGAAGCCAAAAAAAGAGGCATGAAATTAATTGTTATCGATCCTCGTGTTACTGAAACGGCTAAGCAAGCAGATCTGCACTTACAGTGTAACCCTGGCTATGATGCAGAAATATTGGCTTGTATAATCAGAACCATAATTCAGGAAAATTATTATGATAAAGATTTTATAGAAAAAGAGACGAAGGGTTTTTCTAAGCTAGTTGAAGCTGTTAAGCCATATACGCCTGAAAAAGTAGCAGCATTAGCTGGAGTCACCGCAAAGGAACTACTCAAAGCTGCAAGGCTTTATGGTTCATTTAAAAAGGCAGATATAAGCCTAGGTACGGGTCCAAATATGTCGGGTGCAGGAAACATATCTGAATACCTAGGAAAGGTAATAATGTCGCTTATGGGGCATTGGAGACGAGAAGGTGAAATAAAGGAAAATGTAGGTGTTTTTGTGAATGGTTTCCCCCCTATCGCTGCAGGATCTGGATCTATTCCAGCCACCGGGTTTGGTAAAAAACTCAGAGTTAGGGATCTAGAGGAATCCACAGCTGGTTTACCAACTGGGGCTTTAGCAGATGAAATATTAACTCCAGGAAAAGGGCAAGTGAAAGCTCTTTTAGTACTCGGTGGAAACCCTATGCTAGCATGGCCAGATCAAATAAAAACGTTTGAGGCAATGAAGCAGCTTGAACTTCTTGCTTGTTTTGACCCGCGAAAAACAAAGACAGGAATTTTATCAGACTATATAATTGCTCCAAAGATACATTATGAAAGATACTCAACTTCTGCGCCGAATGAGTTACTTGGTAATTTTGGGAATGGTTGGGGCTACGAAGATACTTACGGCCAAATTTGCGATCCAATATTAGATGTACCTCAAGGTTCAAATCTCTGCGAGGAACAAGAGTTTTTTTATGAAATGGCAAAAGAGTTAGGTTTAGATTTAACAGTAAATTCAATGGCTTTTGTTGACCCGAACGAAGCCGCTAAAAATCAAACAATAATTAAAACGAATGAGCCTTTTCCAGACCCAATATCTATTTGGGAAGCTATATTAAAAGGATCACCTGTTTCCTACACTGAGGCACGAAAAGATTTAAATTCTTTTAAAGGTAAAAGATTTGACCGAAAGCCTGATACAATACAGAAGCGTCCTGATGATTGGCCGGGATATCTAAATATTGGGCATCCAATTATGATTTCAAAACTTAAAGACATAGCCTTAAAATTTGAGGATTGTACTATAGCTGAATCATACCCTTTCCGACTAATTTCAAGGCGTTTAAAAGATGCGTTAAACTCAGCATGGCATGAATCGCTAAACCTTAAAAAACGTTTGCCACATCACCCTGCATATATAAACCCGAGTGATATGCTGCAGTTAGGTATTAATGATGGAGACTTAGTCGAAATAACCTCTGAACGCTCGTCTATAAAATGCAAAAGTTACTCTGCAGCAGATGTAAAAGTAGGTTGTTTGGCAGTTCCACATGGCTGGGGGACAAATCCTGATGAGGAAGATGATCCAATTAATTCTGGAGGCAACACCGGGCGGCTATCTTTCAATGACAAGAATTTTGATCCAATAACTGGGATCCCAATAATGAGTGCAATACCTGTTAAACTCTCTAAAGTGAATTAAAGAGATCTCCATTTTTTTGTAATAGGCGTTGATGGGTCAGTATCATCATGTTTTCCAAGCATTTCAGGAGGGCCATCTAAAACTCCGCCATCATTGAAGTCTTCATCGTTCCGCCAATCAAAAACTCCATTGCGGCTTGCTATCCTCCACTCATTATTTCTTTTTTCAAATCTGTCGATATAACGTAACCCGACTGTACATAAATATCTTTTTCCTGTTGGTTTCATTGGGAATCCATCAGGATAGTCAGCAGGAATGATATGTACAGCAGTACAGTATGTTTCCGTAATTGCTGTATTTCCATCAAAGTGATAAATTGTATTCCCTAGCTGGTGGTGTGTCGATGGCATCGGATCTATTATGGCTTTTGCTTGCTCAACAAAACCTTGCCAATCACCTGCGACCTCGCCAAATAGAAAAACAGCATCCGGGTGAAATAACCTTGCCATTATATCCCAACGTCGGCGATCTATAGCATGTGTGTATAGACATAATATGTCGTGTATTGCTTCGCGGTCACTCATATTTTGCATGTACTTCTCCTTAATTGACCAAAGTATAGTCGCAAAAAATCATTAAGTATTTAAAGCTGTTAATAAGATGAGGTATTTATTCTTTTTACGACGATATGTTATTTTTTAAAAGGTCAGCTATTTCATAGAGTCGTACCATATTGGTGAACTGTAAGCTCTTTCTTGTAATGTTGGTGGGACATTTTCTGGCCTATCAACTCCAAATCTTACGGCATCATATGTAGACCATCTTGGAGTTGGTATTTCAAGAACTCTAACATAATAAAAAGCATCAATATTTTTGTTAAAATTTGGATCTTTCCAAACCGCTGTAAGCTCAGTTGAGCCTATACTATTGGAATAAGTCGCTTCATCTAAGTTCACTGTATTTCCAACAGGCTCAATTATCCCATCTTTATTCGCTTTACGATTTCCTGATAATGACACATTGTATATTTTTTCGCGCATCAAATTGTTTTCATCTAACCAGCCTTTAATGATTTGAACGCGATCAAGATTTGCCCCAATTGGATCTCGCATAGCTCTGATAAGAAATGTAGGTGCATCATTTTTCATTTTTGATTTTATTAATGTACCTCCCATAGGCACTCCTTTGCCGTAAGACCTTATAGCAAAGTTGGAAGCGTACAAATCATCAGAGTTTAAATTCCATCCACCGAATAACCTGAGTGCAATTCTAGGGCCTGTAGTTGCATATACTTCTTTTCTTTTTAATGCGTTGAATATTTCTTCACGTGTGTTTTCTTTGGCCCAAACAGCTGTATACCCAGAGGAACTAATTGTTATGTTTGGCCACAGACTGTCAGCCATTTTATTTGTAAACCTTCCAATAGTAGGCTCTGAACCAGGAAATTTACCAAAAAAATTATCGTTGTCGGAAGTTGCAAGGGCTGTATGAGAGTCGGTACTTCCAATCATTCCAAATTTGAATGGATTAACACCCACCTTATCTTTAATTTTTAAACCTAAATTTAATGCTGATCTAGCATATTCATACTTTAGCATATAATCTTCTTTGTCTTCAGACATTGCAATATTTCCAGTGTCCCATGTTTCAAAATCAGAAAATTCATCATTTGGAGAAATTTTTGGATGTGTTTCACCATCTCCTTTAACTTGAGTTACTTCGTAAATAGGTTCCCACTTTGCTCGCATTTCTGCATAATTCAGATCAATGGGATTGCCGTTTAAGTCCATATCAGAAAACATAGCGCCATTACTTAGGTTTCCATTATGAGGAATAGCTAACACTTCACCTTTTGTTTTTAATTCATATTGTGCCAAAGATTCCCATAGGTCTTCTGGGTTTTGACTATCTATTGCTGAAAATGGGCGTATTTGAGATGCTTTTTCTTTACCATCTTTAAACAAGACAACTCTATGAAGGTTGTTCCCTTCATATATTGTAGTCCATTCATACCCGACAAGTGCTGTAAATTTCCCTGGGTCGTTGTATTCATCTGCGATACTTGAAACCTTTTCCCAAACTGACCTTTGTAAATTTTCTGGAATAAGCTCGGCTTCTCCCGACTTGTTTACTGCGGCGATAAATTCGTCAAGAATTTTGGATTGCTCAGAGTTTTTTATATATTCGTTCCATTTGTAGCCAACATGGGAATTTAATAATGCTTCTTTGAGTGAACTCTGTTCCAAACCATTAGACACATTCCAATTTGATACTTTAGGGTCTGTTAAGCCTGCCATAACTCCTAAATACTCTGCATGATCTGTTACCGAAAGAAAGTCTAAAGGCCTTGCTAGTTTAGCAGGTCCTCCAGCAGTGCTATTAATAGTTTCACCGCGAGCAAATTTATAAGCATCACCCGGTGTTAAAGACTCATTACCTAGATTGAATGCGTCCATTGAAATATTGGAATGTAAATGAAGGTCACCCCATAAAATCTTATCTGGATGCTGATTATTTAAAGAAGGTGAGTATGGTTTTTTTTCAGCTGTCTGACTGTAACTTGTGGACTGATATGAAAAAAAATATGTGAGCAATAAAATAAATGTAAAATATTTGAATATTAATTTGTTTAAGGGCATCGGTTGTATCTCATTCTTTTCTTTTATTCTATCATTCGAATGTAAACACCAAACTGATTATAAAGATAGTGCAAAGGAGATATTTACAATATAAACAAATGTGTATGCTTTAATCTCGAACGAAAGGTTTTAAAGATGTCAAATAGATTTAAAAAATATTTTTTAGCAATATCTTTAGGTTTTTGTATTTCGTGCAGTTCAGAGATGCAAAAGCCGACTGAATTGGATACTAGGGGAATTGATAAAAAGGAGATACTAAATGTTTACCGCACTTGGAATCAAGCTGTTGAAGCTGGTGATAGAGAAGGGTACCTTTCAATACTCCACAATGAGATTAGAATGGTACCGCAATCGGCTCCTGACATTGTTGGAATAGAGGCTTATGGTGAATTTTTAATTCCAGTGTTTGAAAATGCATCTTATAGAATTATAAAACTATCTGATTGGGATATAGAGTTTATTAGCAATGATATTGCTCAAGTAAGATATGATTATATCATAGAAGTTATAATCAAAAGTGAAACAGAGATAATAACAGATTCTAAAGCCGCACTAAGTAAACTATCAAATAATTTAAAATATAACGACTTAGTTGTGAGAGATAATGACGGTCGATGGAAAGTGCTAAGGCATATGTGGAATGCGGGTTATGAGAGAGCTTCGTAATGCGATTGCTAGTCAAGGGTACCATTGCGTCTCAAATCTTATTTTTTTGTATTTTATTTTTTCCTTTAAATACCTTTTCTCAAGAGTATGAAGGAGTTTCAGATTGGCCCCAATACGGCGGTGCTGACTCAGGCACTAGATATTCTAATCATAGCCAAATTAGCCCACAAAACATAAAAACCTTGGAAATAGCCTGGACTTATAGAACAGGTGAGCTTGATCGCCGCTCTGCCGAAATGAACATTAATAGCTCTAATGAAAATACCCCTATAATTGCAGATGGAAAATTAATTGTGTGTACTCCATTTAACAGGATTATCGCATTAAACCCCTCTACAGGTGAAGAGCAGTGGGTATTTGATCCTGATGTTTCAACTGGCTTAAAGCTACCGTTCCAATATGTATGCCGAGGTATTAGTCAGTGGATTGATAAAAAGGATACCGAAGACAAACATTGTAAGCATCGTTTATTTATACCTGTGAATGATTTGAGGGTTATTGCAATTGATGCCGGTGATGGAAAGTTGTGTGAAGGTTTTGGCAGCAATGGAACTGTGAAGATAAAGCAAGACAGATTACCAGCTTTTGAGGGTGAAATTAGGCTAAATTCACCTGTTGCAGTTGTTAATGATGTTATTGTTGTTGGGTCTACTATTGTAGACGGTTTTCGTGCTGATGCGCCTTTTGGAACGATAAAGGCTTTTGACGCTAAAACTGGATATAAAGTTTGGGAGTTTGACCCAATACCAAAAGAACTAAATGTCGGAGGTGGTAATGTGTGGACTGCAATGGCTGTCGATGAGCAACGTGACTTAGTTTATCTTCCAACCTCATCACCATCCCCAGATTTCTATGGAGGACTTCGACCCGGCGACAATCGATGGGCTAACTCTCTCGTAGCTCTTAAGGCCTCATCTGGTGAATTAGTATGGGCACAGCAATTGGTCAGGCATGATATATGGGATTATGATCTACCCTCACAACCTACTTTATTAGAAATTAATATAAATGGCATTCAAATACCTGCGGTAATCCAAACTACTAAGCAGGGATATGTTTTCTCTTTTAATAGAGAGACTGGGAAACCAATATTTCCATTAAACGAAATTGATACTCCGGTTACTTTTATGAATGATGATAGCCTGTCTAAATCTCAACCCATACCGTCCAAGCCGCCACAGCTAGTTCCGGATCGATTAAACCCTAAGGACGCGTTTGGTTTCACACCTATTGACTATCTGGCCTGCAGGCGTAAAATTTCGAGATATAGATCAGAGGGAACGTTTACGCCAATTAGCGAGCAGGGAACTATTTTTTACCCTTCCACTGCTGGTGGAGCTAATTGGGGAGGAAACAGTTTTGACCACAAGCGCCGAATGTTATTTGTTAATACATCTAGAGTTGCTCAAATCATAACTATGATCCCTAAAGCTGATAAAGCTTCACTTCAGAATGTATCTTTAACAAGTAAAGATGATATTTCACCTCAAAATGGAACGCCTTATACAGTAAAAAGAGAGTGGTTATTATCGCCATTTGGAGCCCCCTGTTCGCCACCGCCATGGGGGGGGTTAACTGCAATCAATGTTGATAGTGGAGAGATTATTTGGGATGTGCCTCTAGGTTCAATTAAAGATAAGTTGCCAATACCCTTGCCGATAAAAACAAATTTGGGAACTCCAAATATTGGAGGTCCAATCGCGACGCAATCTGGTCTTATTTTCATTGCCGCTGCACAGGACAATTATTTAAGAGCATTCGATGCCTCCAATGGTACGGAGTTATGGAAGGACAAGCTTCCTGCTGGTGGACAAACTACTCCGATGACTTATATGGCTAGTGGAAAGCAATATGTAGTTATCACCTCTGGGCAGCACTTATGGTTTCAAACGCCTCCCGGTGATTATGTTGTTGCTTATGCTTTACCCGATGATTTGCATTTGGATAATTAACTCAAAATAAACCTGATAATTTAGAGAGCTATAATCTATGAGCGATAGCATTAATCGTTATGTGGGGAGGAAATATGCAGCTAAGTAGAGATGATTTACGTGAAGCATACACAACTATGAAAAGAATACGCGTGTTCGAAGAACGAATGCGAACAGAATTTCAAAAAGGGGAGATGCCAGGTTTTGTGCATTTATATTGTGGTCAAGAGGCAATAGCTACTGGCGTATGTATGCATTTAAGTGATACGGACAACATAGGAAGCACCCATAGAGGCCATGGTCACTGCATTGCAAAGGGTTGTGATGTAAAAGAAATGGCCCTCGAAATATATTGCAGGGAGGGCGGTCTTTGTAAGGGAAAAGGTGGTTCAATGCATATTGCTGATTTGTCGAAAGGCATGTTGGGAGCAAATGCAATAGTTGGAGGTTCGCCGCCACTTGCAGTGGGGGCTGCTTTAGCTGCAAAAACTTTAAAAAATAATGCTGTTGCAGTTGCATTCATAGGTGATGGTGCCTCTAATCAAGGCACTGTGTTTGAAGCAATGAATCTTGCAGTTGTTTTAAAGCTTCCAGTTATATTTATATATGAAAATAATGGTTATGCTGAATTTACGGGTATAGATTATCATTGCGGAGCAGTCGATATAACCACTAGATCTAGTGGTTTTGGTATGCCTGCTGTTAAGGTTGATGGCACAGATTTTTTTGCAGTTCATGATGCTATGAGAGAAGCAGTTGAACGTGCAAGATCAGGTGAAGGGCCTACTAGTATAGAATGCGAGGCATTGCGTTGGTATGGCCATTATGAAGGTGATCCGCAAGCTTATAGAAGCAAAACTGAGGTTAAGGAAATAAAAGCTAATAAGGACCCATTAGAGATATTCAAACACAAAGTACTTGAAAAAGAACTTATGGAGGAGATTGAATTTGAAGAAATTAACTCATTGATTGAAATTGAAATTAATGATGCAATAAAATTAGCGCTTATTTCTCCAATGCCACCTTTATCATCCTTAGTTGAAAATGTTTACGATAGTTATTGAGGTAGTTTGAAATGACAAAAATGACTTTACGTGAAGCTATTACCGATGCCATGCGAGTTGAAATGCGATTGGACTCCAATGTTATTTTATTAGGAGAAGATGTTGCTGGTGGCCGGGGGGGGTCAGGAGGTGAAGGAGAAAAATCTGGAGGCGTTATGGGCCTTACTGCAGGATTATACACTGAATTTGGCGCGGAGAGAATTATTGATACGCCAATTTCAGAATCTGCAATTATGGGCGCTGCTGCTGGTGCTTCTCTTACTGGTTTACGGCCAATAGCAGAGCTCATGTTTGCAGATTTTTTTGGAGTTTGTTTTGATCAAATTTATAATCAAGCTGCTAAGTTTCGTTATATGTTCGGTAATCAAAAAGGAGCTCCAATGGTTATCAGAACTATGATTGGTGCTGGAGTTGGTGCTGGGCCGCAGCATTCACAAGCCGTTTATCCAATATTTGCGCATATCCCAGGATTAAAGGTTGTGGTGCCTACCACGCCATATGATGCTAAAGGTTTATTGATACAGGCTATACGAGATAATGACCCAGTAATTTTTTGTGAGCATAAAATGCTTTTTGCTGAGGAAGGAGAAGTTCCTGATGGGGCATATACAATAGAATTTGGCAAAGCTAGAGTTGTTTGTGAGGGTAATGATGTAACTGTTGTAGGGATAGGAAGGATGGCCCTTCTTGCCGAGAAAGCAGCTAAAATACTATCAAAAGAGGGCATCTCTATTGAGGTTATTGACCCAAGAACTCTTTCGCCTTTTGATATGGATACAGTATTGGATAGTATAGAAAAAACTGGCAGACTTGCTGTGGTGGATGAATCAACGCCTATATGCTCATATGCATCAGAAATAGCGAGCATCGCAGCATCGGAAGCTTTTTCTTCATTGAAGGCTCCAATTTCTAAAATTACTGCGCCGCACACTCCCGTGCCAGCTGCTCCTAATTTGGAAGCGGCTTATGTTCCTTCTGTTGAAAGAATTGTTGCCGAAGTCAGAAAAATTTCAAATTATAAAAGTAAAATATAGTTTAATTGAGTATTATAAATATGTATCCTAGTTTATTTAAATTTTTTTTCATTTTGATAATTTCTATTTTATTTGGATGTCAGCCTAGTGAGCCAAATGTTCTATCTAAAACAGATGTAGCTTTAGCTTTCACTGAGGAAACGGTACCTATTGACGGGGAAACATTATTTAACGAAAATTGTTCCAGTTGTCATTTAGGTGGAGTTCCAAAAGCGCCTCATTTAATTGAATTTCAATTGTATAATACAGACTATATAAAGCAGGCACTTATGTCTGGTGTTATGAAACAGCAAGCTGCGCATCTTACGGAAAATGAAATTGACAGTCTATCAATGTATTTAGCAGGGTCACGCAAAAGCTCTAAACCTGTAAAAATGTGTAGCACCAACATGATCAATACGAAGGAAAAAAAATCTGTCTTTGAGGGATGGGGATTAAAGTTAGATGGATCGCGCTATATTTCTGAAAAAATAGCTAAACTACCTAAAGAAGATGTTGAGAATTTATCATTAAAGTGGGCTTTTGCATACCCAGATGCTTCGAGAGCTAGAAGTCAGCCAGTAATTTTTGCTAACCATATTTTGGTTGGAGGTCAAGATGGTCGTGTTTTCGCTCTTGATTTTGACACTGGCTGCGCAACATGGACTTTTCAGGCTGATGCTGAAGTCAGAAATGCAGTTAATATAGCAGAGAGCATGGGTAAAACAGTTGCTCTTTTTGGTGATATAAAGGGAAATGTTTATTCAATAGATGCTTTGACTGGTGAGTTAATCTGGCGCAAATCTGTGAGTGAACATCCTGACGTTACCCTGACTGGATCGCCGAGGTTATACAAAGAATTTCTTTATGTGCCGCTCTCTTCTAAAGAGTGGGCTTCTGCAGCAGATCCAGGATATGAATGTTGCACATTTCAAGGCGGAGTTGTTAAGCTGGACATTAACAACGGCGATACCAAATGGACTACTCATACCATTGCGGAAAAAGCTAAATTCACAGGTACTTATAATGAAATGGGAGCACGCCGTTTTCATCCGGCCGGAGTACCGATTTGGAATAGTCCCACTATTGATGAAAAACGAGGCGTCCTTTATGTCGGTACAGGGGAGTCATATACCTCGCCAGCAGTATCAACAAGTGACTCTGTTCTTGCAATTGGTTTAGATGATGGAGAAATTAAGTGGCATTATCAAGCTTTGAGCGGCGATGCATGGAATATGGCTTGCTTTATTGGTGGCGGACCAAATTGTCCTGAAGAAAATGGGCCTGATTTAGATATTGGAGCTCCTCCTATTTTGATAAAAACTGAAAGTGGAAAAGAGATTATTGCGGTTGGTCAAAAATCTGGAGATGTATTTGCTTTAGACCCAGATAATAAGGGTGCTTTGTTGTGGCGTGAGAAAATGGGAAGAGGGGGATTTAGCGGAGGTGTTCATTGGGGAATTGCTTCAAACAATAAGGCTATTTTTGCACCGATCGCTGATACAGCTTACAGTGAAGCTGATATAGCTCTAAGTCGGGCTGGTCTCTATGCACTAGACCCTGAAACTGGCGAGACTATTTGGGCTTCCGCGGCTGTAAATGTTTGCGAAGAAAAAGATGAACCTGCATGTGATCCTGGATTATCGGCAGCTGTAACAGTAACAAAAGATGTTGTATTTGCGGGTGCTTTTGATGGACACTTGCGTGCTTATGATTCCTCAAATGGTGATATTATTTGGGATTTTAATACAAATAAGGCATTTGTCTCCGTAAACGGTGAAATCGCTAAAGGTGGGGCAATTGAGTCGGATGGGCCTGTTATTTATGATGGTCACGTTATAGTGAACTCTGGTTATTCATTCGGATCTATGATGCCTGGCAATGCTTTATTGGTATTCTCATCTAGGAATTAAATTCTGCTTACTGGGAACAATTAATTTCACAATAGCCTAATGTGACTTTTTAGCCATAGAATTTTCTAATTTTTGATTACTATCTAAAAAGTCAGTTGTTACCAGAGTCACTTGGGTTGATTACATTATGTAATATTATCAGGGGAGTCTATAAAAATGAATTTTAATATTAACAAAAGCGCAAAAGCTCTTTTACTTGCATCTGCACTACCTTTAGCAGGAATGGGTACTGGGGTGTACGCACAAGAAACAACTGAGACAGCTGGTAGACTTGATGAAATAGTCGTAACAGCAAGAAAAAGAACTGAATCATTACAAGATGTTCCGGTAGCAGTTTCTGCACTAAGTCAAGGACAGCTTGAGCGCGGTTCTGTTCAAACAATTCTCGATGTTGCAAAGCACATTCCAAATGTTGAATTACATACAGTTACTCAATCAGGTGCTGCACTTGGAGCTTCTATCAGAGGTATTGGTTTTGATGATTTAGAAAAAACATTTGAACCTACTGTGGGTGTTTCAGTGGATGGTGTGTTTATGGCATCTAATAGTGGTGCTGTTGTAGACTTTTTTGATATAGAGAGCGTTGAAGTTCTTCGCGGTCCTCAGGGTACATTATACGGTCGTAACACAATTGCGGGTGTTATTAACATAAAACGAACAGCCCCCACAGGTGAGTTCGGAGGTAAGGTTGAAGGTACTTATGCTAGCCATGACCGTATTGACCTTAAAGGTTTAGTAAATATGCCTTTAGGTGAAAATGGTGGTTTAAAACTTAGCTATCGTAATCTTCAGCAAGACTCACATCTCTTTAACGTGACTAATAATGAGCGTCCAAAAATGAGAGATAGTCAAACAGCATCAGCTGCACTAAAATATGACTTTACGGACAAAACTACTGCTACTCTTTCGTATGATTGGTACGATCACAACACTCAACCTGCTGACGTAATAGCAACTGGTACGGGTGACAGTATTTTCTGTGCTTTCTTTACAATAGGTTGTGATGCCGACTCTGGTGCGATTTCTAGAGCTGGCGGTAATCGTGTTTCTAATGCAAGTGAACAGATAGTAAGCACAATTGAAGGGGATAACATTACATTAAATGTTGACCATACTGAAGATAAATTTGCTCTGAAGTATATATTTGGGCACATGGAATTTGAAGAGTATGCTTATTTTAATTCATGGGGAGCACCAACTCCATTGTTTGAGGTTACGAGAGAGCAAGAGTATAAACAAACATCCCATGAAATGCAGTTTATTTCTGACTTAGATGGTCCGCTTAATTTTGTTGCTGGATTATACTATTTGTCCACAGACTCTTACTTAACTTCTGGGCCTGTTTCAAACTTCACAACCCTTCAAGAGGCTGAAGCGACAGCTTTATTTGGTGAGGCCACTTATGATATCGATGAAAACTGGTCAATATCAGCAGGTGCAAGATACACGGATGAGTCAAAAGAATTAGATTTGACACGTTATGCAAGTAGTTCTGATAGGGTGGCTAATGCTGCTGGTGTTTTGAATCTAACGCCAGAGTATAGTGATGATAATCTATCCTACAGGCTTTCTGCTAAGCGCAAGTTTGATGGTGGTATGGTTTATGCTTCTTATTCAACAGGTTACCGAAGTGGTGGTTTCAACAACCGTGGTAGCGACCCTTTAACAGCGGGTCCTTACGATTCAGAAACAGTTGAGAACTTTGAGCTTGGTTTACGTTCACGCCCATCCGATAACTTACAACTGAACGTTACTGCATTTATGTCAAATTATGATGATAAACAGCAATTTGTTGTTACGAATGGAACAGAATGCGGATTAGCAAACACAGCAACTTGTACCTTTGTTAGAAATGCTGCCAAAACAAGCAATGACGGTATTGAGATCGAAAGTGTTTGGACGCCAACAGATGCGCTAACATTTAGAGGTTCATTCTCCATCTTGGATGCTGATTTTGATGAGTATCTTTTTGATGGCCGTGATATTGCTGACGACGCTAAGATCATTTATGCGCCTAGCGAAATGGGAAGCCTTACAGTAGAGCACAATTCTGCTAGTTTTGGTGGTGATTTAACCTTTAGTGGTACACTTAGCCATCGCGGCGAGCAATTTGGTAATGCAGGCTTTGAGTCTTACAGTTTCCAAACTGGCCCTGATATTACCATTGAAGCTCATACGCAGTTCGATTTATCTATGACTTATATCAAAGAAATGGATACAGGAAATAAACTAAAGCTTGTTGTTTATGGAACAGATATTCTAGACAATGATGGTCGTGTTTCAAGAGCCTTTGATGCAGGTGCGTTTGCATGGCAAGAGCTAGTGGCAGGGCGTGAAGTTGGTGTTACATTAGGTTACTCTTTCTAAGCGCCTTTGAATAATTATAAAGCGCCCAGGTAACCCTTGGGCGCTTTTTTTATGAAAAAATGTAATGTATAAATACTTATTATCGCTAATTTCGATCTTGTTTATTTTATCTTCTTGTCGTTTAAATACTTCATATAGTGATAAAAATGAGAATAATAGAGTTAAGTATATATCATTGGGGAGCTCTTTTGCAGCTGGCCCTGGTGTTAAAGATTTAGCAGAAGACTCTCCTTATAATTGTTGGCAATCAGATCAAAATTATTCACGGCAATTAGCTAAGAGACTTAACTTAGATCTTATTGATGCGAGTTGTATAGGAGCTGAATTATCAGATAAAAGTAGTGCAATAAGTATATATTCCCAAATGGAAAACATAGAATCAGATGTAGGCTTAGTTACACTTCTAGCTGGAGGAAATGATTTAGGTTATTTAGCAAGATTAATGACTGCTTCTTGTGAGGCACTGGAAAGACAAGGTAAAGTCCATAAAACAATACCCTGCCTAGAAATGCCAGAGTTTCCTAATAAAGCTGATTATAAAAATACTGAATATCACTTAAATATAATTATTAATAAAATTAAGGAAAAAGCTCCCGAAGCAGTCATTGTATTAATAGATTATGCAACTGTTTTACCATTAACATCTTTATGTGCCCTTACTCCTATGGATGAAAAGTATGCAATTGAGTCAAATTACATCAAAGGACAAATAGAAGATATATTAGAACGCGTATCTTTTAAAAACAGCACTCTATTAATCAAAGCTTCTGAAATTACTGAGGATCATAATGTCTGCTCTGAAAAGCCGTGGATAAGAGCTTATGCTAGTGCTGACTGGAGCATGCTTACGCTTCCTTATCATCCAAAATACGAATATATGTATTCAATCACAGATGCTTTAGAGAGTGTTTTACGGCCTTACTTTTAAAATATAATGTAATATTACTATTGAGTTAGGTTTAAAGCTTTAATTAAGCTATTTGAAAAATCCTTAATAAAATCTATGGTTGATTGAGCCTCTTCTATCATAGGGAAGCCATGGACTGCCGCAGGATAAATATCAAATTCTGTTTTTACGCCAGCTTTTATCAATTTTCGTACATATTCAATATTTTCATCCAAAAATAAATCTAAGGCGCCTACTCCTATCCAGCAAGAGGGTAGCCCTGTGTAAGATTTTAATGCTGCAGGTACAGCTGGTGAGGTATGAGGTTGACCATTTAAATATGCTGACCAACTAAACTGGTTCATCTCTGCGGTCCAAATGAACTCACCCAAGAGTGGGTCTTTTTTATTTACTTCAGTTCCTGTTTTGGCATCAAGCATTGGGTATAGTAGAAGTAAGTGTGCTATTTTATTTGTTTTATCAGTTAACTTTAGTTGCGAAAGTGCAGCTGCAAGGCATCCACCAGCACTATCACCGCTTAAGGCTATTCTTTCACTTTTAATTCCTAGTTTATTAGCATTTTCGTGAAACCAGTCAAAGCTATCTTGGCAATCGTTTAAAGGAGTAGGATAGGGGTGCTCTGGAGCTTTTCTATAACTTATTGCAAGAATTGTTACACCTAATTTTGAACACAAATTTAGGTGTCTTGAGTCATTACTTTCAGGCATTCCCATTACAAGACCGCCTCCGTGGATATGCATCAATCCCGCTGATGCGTTTGGGTGCTGCGATTCATTATTTCTATATAAAATTGCTCTAGAGGAGCTGCCATCTCTTAATTTGATGTCGATTTCAGTTCGTATTACATTATTTGGTACTTCTGGCTTTAGTAAAGAAAGACTCTTCACTACTTCTCTGTATTCATCCAGGGTAAGCCGGTTTTCGAGTTTTAAATTCATCTCTTGTATTGAAGCAACCAACGGTATTAGGTCTTTAGCAACTAAGTGAAGACTTTTTGAAGACATAATTTATTTTCCTGATTTATATAATGATCTAGTGTTTTATGAAAATACCAAAATTTATGCTTTTAAACCGATACGGCCTCTGAACTTGTTTGAGATATAACTACCACCTACAATTGGTATCAATTCTGTATCTTAGTCAAGAACTTCCTCCAGCTTTTTCTGTTAAAGTCTTGCTTCTCATGCATAAGCTCTTAAAAATAATAGTATAACTTATTTTCATAAAGCAATAAAAATGCAGGTATAAAAATTAAGATATAGGTTTAAACGTTTTATTACGAATTTTTGGAGGGGTGTTATGGGAAGAGTAGCTGGTAAAATTGCTTTAGTCACAGGCGGTGCATCGGGTCTTGGTTTTGCAGATGCAAAAGTTTTAGTCGAAGAGGGTGCAAAAGTTATTCTTACTGATATAGATGTAGAAAAAGGTAAGGCAGCTGCTTTAGAAATAGGTCCATCGGCTTCATTTATAAAACATGATGTTGGTTCTGAGCAAGATTGGATTGACGTCGTTAATAAAATTGACGAGTTACATGGTAACCTTGATATTTTGATAAATAATGCTGGTATTGTTTTTATGTCAAACCCAGTTAATTGTACTTTAAATGAATTTCGTATCTCTAACAGGATTATGTCTGAAGGCGTTTTCCTGGGTATGAAATATTCTTTGCCCCTGCTGCAAAAATATAGTGGAGGTTCTATTGTTAATATGTCTTCAACCGCGTCTCATCTAGGTTACCCTATGATTGCATATTCAGCTGCAAAAGGAGCGGTAAGATCTATGACAAAATCTATGGCCATTTACTGCAAAACCGAATCTTTATTGGTGCGTTGTAATTCTGTTCATGCCGGTGGCATCGAAACTCCCATGGTTCAGTTTGCTCAAGGTAGAGTTGGTGAGGCACCTGTTGATATTCCGGCTCAAGGCGTGTTACCAGCTGAATCGCTCGGTACTCCAAATGATGTAGCCAGAATGATTTTATACTTAGCATCTGATGAATCGCGATTTGTAACAGGTGCTGAATTTCTGATTGATAATGGGCTTGTAGTTAGTCCAGCATATTAAGGAATTTCAATGGATTTAAATTTAAGAAAAAAAAATGTTTTAATTACCGGGTCGACTCAAGGAATAGGCCGCCGAATTGCAAACTTGTTTGCTAAAGAGGGAGCTAATGTAGCTATTTGTTCTCGTTCGTCCGAGAGCGTCAATAAAGCTGTAAGCGAAATAAGTCTCATTGGGGATGGAAAAATTATTGGTTCTTCATGTGATATAAAAAATAAAGAAGACTATGTTTCCTGGATAAATGATATGGCTAATGAACTAGGAGGTGTAGATATTTTTATCCCAAACGTATCAGCAGGTGGCGGTATGGGTAGTGAAAAGAACTGGTGGGAAAATTTTGAAATCGATATACTTGGTACTGTGCGCGGTGTCGAAGCTGTTGTACCTATTATGGAACAGGGTCAGGGTGGGTCAATTGTTATGATAAGTACAACAGCAGCAATTGAAACATTTGTAGCCCCGCAGTCCTATAATGCAATGAAAGCTGCATTAATTACCTATGCAAAGCAATTATCACAAGCTCATGGTGAAAAAGGGATACGAATTAATAGCGTTTCTCCAGGACCCATCTATTTCGATGGTGGGGCTTGGGATAAAATTAAAACTTCAAATGAAATATTTTATGAGCAAACAGAAAAAACTCATGCACTTGGAAGACTGGGTACCCCTGAGGAGGTTGCCAATGCTGTTGTATTTTTATCAAGCTCCGTGTCCAGTTGGATAACGGGAGTTAATTTGGTTGTTGATGGTGGTTATACCAAGAGAGTTCAATTTTAATAATTAAGGTTAAAAGTATTAAATCTTTCATTAAAAATTATATAATTAAATTAGATGAAAAGCATTGGTAATTATTTTCAATCAAGTTTCTAATAAAACCATTTGAGTACAAAAATAGCAATTGTTAACAGTTTTACTAGTTTATCGCTAAATTATTAAGAGTTTAGAAAAATCATCTCTATAAAGTATTAAAAGACTATCTTGAAACATAGGTACATCTAATAAAATTAAACTGTAAAACAAAATTTTAAGTACAAGGATATTTATGAGCTTGCAACAAAGCAGAGACCAGTTGTTGGGTGCTTATCGTCAGATGAAGACTATACGTGAATTTGAGGAGCGCCTACATAAAGAGATAATGACGGGGGAAATAGCTGGATTCACTCATTTATACTCCGGTCAAGAGGCAGTAGCTGTCGGGGTTTGTCAGCATCTAGACACTGAAGACTTGATAGTTTCTACTCACCGCGGACATGGTCATTGTATTGCTAAAGGTTGTAATGTGAAAGGAATGATGGCTGAAATTTATGGTCGATCCTCAGGACTTGGCAAAGGTAAAGGCGGCTCTATGCACATCGCGGATTTCGATAAGGGAATGTTAGGGGCGAATGGAATTGTTGGTGCAGGTGGTCCTTTGGCAGTTGGCGCTGCGCTTTCAGCTAAATTAGATGGCAATGGTAAAGTTGGTATCTGTTTTTCTGGTGAAGGCTCCATTAACCAAGGCGCAGTTTTTGAGGCAATGAATATGGCAAAGGTTATAAATGCACCTGCAATTTTTATAATCGAAATAAATGGTTACTCTGAGCATACGGGGGCTAGTTATTCCGTTGGCGGTGTTGATATTGCAAAACGAACTGAAGGTTTTGGATTAAAGACTATCGAGGCTGACGGGTGTGATTATCATGCAGTTTACGATGCGATGGCAGAGTTATTAGATTATTCGCGGTCAGGGAATGGGCCTAGCGCTGCGGTTTTTAATACAACACGGTTTTTTGGGCACTATGAAGGCGACCCGCAAAACTACAGAGAAAAAAATGAAGTTAAAGACCATCGTTCTAACAGAGACTGTCTTAAAAAATTCTGTAAAGATAATCTACCTAGCGGAATTGTTACACAAACAGAGCTAGATGAAATTGATAAGAGTGTTATGGTTCTAATTGATGAGGCAGTAGCTGAGGCACGTAATGCGCCGCCAACACCAATGGAAGAGATGGAATCTGACGTTTACATCTCTTACGAATAGGAGTTTAGGATGGCTATAAAAACTTACAGAGAAGCCTTAAATGAAGTTATGCATTCTGAGATGGAGCGTGACTCTAATGTTTTCGTTTGCGGCGAAGATATATCTGGGGGCGCAGGTGGTACCTCAGGGGAAAGAGAGGCTAGTGGAGGCATTTTCGGAGTAACTGCTGGGCTATTGCCAAGGTTTGGTGAAGACAGAGTTATTGATACTCCAATATCAGAAAATACCATAGTTGGTATGGCAGCGGGTGCCTCACTAGCGGGAAAAAGGGGCGTGGCTGAAATAATGTTTGCCGACTTTGTTACTCTGGCATTAGATCAAATGATGAATCAAGCTGCTAAGTTTCGTTATATGTCTGGGGGAAAAGCTAAATGTCCTATAGTTATTAGAGTTCCGTACGGCGCAGGTATGAATATGGGTGCGCAACATTCACAGACTATGTACAATATAGTTACCTCTGTACCAGGTTTGAAGTGCGTAATGCCAACGAGTCCGGCTGATGCAAAGGGTTTACTAACTACAGCTATTAGAGACGATGACCCCGTTGTATTTTTCGAACATAAAGCTATGTATGGAAGTAAAGGTGAAGTGCCTGATGGTGAATACACAATACCCTTCGGTCAAGCAGCAGTTCTTAATGCGGGTGATGATGTTTCTATCATTGCAATGGGTAGAATGGTACTATTTGCAAAGGAAAGTATTAAAAAATTAAAGGCAGAAGGAATTAATTGCGACTTGATAGACTTGAGAACTACAAGTCCTTTAGACGAAAACGCTATCCTTGATAGCGTTGAAAAAACAGGTCGTGTTGTAATAGTAGATGAGTCGACACCTAGATGTTCTCTGGCATCAGATATAGCGGGATTTATAGTTAGCCATGGGTTTTCGTCATTAAAAGCCCCTGTGCAACAAGTAACTTCACCTCATGCTCCCGTACCTTTTGCACGTGAGTTAGAGCGTGCGTATGTTCCAAGTCCCGACAATATCTCTTCCGCAGTAAGAAGAGTAATGAATTATAAATAGGCTGAATTATGACTAAAAATATTAGAGCTTTTACAATGCCAAAGTGGGGTATTGAAATGGAAGAGGGTGTTATTCGTGAATGGCATGCTAAAGTTGGTGATAAAGTAAATGAAGGCGATATATTTGTAGTTATTGAAACTGATAAAATTGCGAATGATGTTGAGCTTGAGTTTTCATCCACCCTCAGGTGGAGGATTGATGGTGAGGGTGATGCCTATCCAGTTGGTGCTCTTATCTCTATTTTTGCGGAAGATTCTGTTACTGACGAAGAGGTTGAAGTTTTTCGAAATAACTTTGTGGCTGTAGATGCTAGCTTTGCAAATTCCGAAGAGAGTAAAGGGTCTATAGATACTTCCACAGAGAATACCAAAGTTCCTCTTAACCTTTCTATTTCACCTATGGCAAAAGAACTTGCTGAAAACTTAGGAGTTGATTTAACTTCAGTTGAAGGAAGCGGCCGGAAAGGTCGTGTTTCATTGCAAGATGTAGAACAAGCAGCAAAAGCGCAAGGCCTGTACTCTATTGATAACAGTGATGAAAATAACCCCCACGAAGTCATAAAACTTACATCAATGCGAAAGACTATTGCAAAACGACTAACAGAGGCAAACAGAGATATACCTCACTTTTATTTACGATGTAAAATTAATATGGATAATTTGATTAAAAGCCGCGAGGCAAATAAACAAGGTTCAATAAACGATTACGTATTGAAAGCATGCGCTGTAGCATTGATAGCTGAGCCAGATGTCAATGTTAATTTTATGGGTGAAACCATTCATCGTTTTAAGCATGCAGACATAAGTGTGGCTGTGGCCACTGATAGAGGCTTAATTACCCCTATAATACGTTCAGCAGATGATAAAACAATATCAGAAATATCAAGTGAAATGAAAGAATTAGGCCATAAAGCTAAAAATGAAACGTTGCAGCCATCTGACTATAAAGGCGGTACTTTTAGTTTATCAAATTTAGGCATGATGGGGATATCAAGTTTTGATGCCGTTGTTAATCCGCCTATGGCTGCTATATTAGCTGTTGGATCATTAGAAGAAACTGTACTTCCAAATGGAGAGAGTTCTAAATTAATGAATGTGACATTATCATGTGATCATAGGGCTATTGATGGAGTTTTAGGAGCTAAATGGCTTCAGGCATTTCGTGAGGCTTTAGAGAGACCTGAAGACTTATAGATATATATAGCTTCTAATTGGTTTGTACTTACTATCGCAATCATTCAGTAAACAAATGTTGAATTAGTTTCAGATTTTTTTATAAATTTGAATTTGAGGTATTTAAGTCTTTTTATGATAAACCAGAGTGTGTCCATGGCCGAGAGTAAAAAAAAGCTTAGCGTAAGTTTGATAGTTGGTGGAGATTATCATGATTTAGATTACGTTCGTCACAGGTTATTAGGCTTTCTTCTTGAGATACCGAATTTACGAACGCGTTGTTTTGAGAACTTTGATGATATTGATAGCATCTGTAATTCAGATTATCTTATAACATATACTTGCAATGTTGTACCGAGGCCGGAACAAGTTCCTCATCTACGAAATTTTCTGACATCTGGAAAAAGGTGGCTCGCCTTACATGGAACTAATTCTTGGTTAGCCTTAAACAAAAATAAAGAGTGGTATACCCCAGCTGGCCATGAAGAGTACTTTGAGCTGATTGGTTCGCAATTTGCAGCCCATCCGCCAATTAAACCCTATGCAGTTAGTGTGATTGATAATGACCACATTGTTTCTAAAGGTTGCGATGATTTTGAAGTACTTGGGGGTGATGAGCTATATTATATGCACATATTCGGTGATATCCGTGTTTTGATGGAGGCTGTTACGCAAGGCGAAGCCCGTGGATTTGAGGAGCGTAAATGGGACTCGGGAATGACACATCCAGTTCTTTATGAGAAAACAATTGAAAATGGTGCAATACTTTATTGTACCCTTGGTCATAGAAGAGGACATTGGGATATGGAGCCTCTGACAAATTATTATGAAAAAGAAGAACTGGGTGCTTGGGAGCTCCCTATTTTTGATAAAATTTTAAGAAACTCAATCAAATGGTTACAAGAAAAATGATTAGCAAGTTCAAATAATTATTAAACTGCTCAGCTTTAATTTCGATTCAGTCGATTGATGATAAAAGCGAAAGTTTTAGTAATTAAATGAATAAGCTATTTATTTGATGAATAATCTTTTCAAGATAATTGTAATTTTTTCTTAAGATCATATAGTAAATTTGTATTTAGGAGATTTGAGATGAAGTATTTTTTAACCACCTTATTAGTTTTTTCTTTTATTTATGAAGCAAAATCTAACGAGATTAATAGGGTAGTTAAGCCTGATTTTATGAGTCAGACTGAATTTGAGGCTATTTTTTCAGATATAAGTAATTGGGGAAGATGGGGAGATGCAGACCAATTGGGAACGCTGAACTTAATAACTGATAAGAAAAGAGTAGAGGCCTCTAAATTAGTTATAACAGGACAAACTGTATCTCTATCACTACCTTTGAATGAAACTAAAGATGCTATTAACGAGTCTCCATTTGTTCACGAACCTTTTATCTTTCCTGCAGCTTTTGGTATTCCGAAAGAAGCCCTTCCAGAAGCAGCGGGTGATAATTTTTCCGTGGCTTATCATGGTTTTGCACACTCCCATGTCGATGCAATCTCTCACTTTGGATACAAAGGAAAAATGTATAATGGGTATTCTTTTGAGCTATCGGAAGGTGGTTTTGAGAAACTAGGAATAGAAAATATTGCGGAATCAGGAATAATAACTAGGGGGGTGTTGATTGATTTTCCGAAGTTTTTTGGTGTTGATTATTTAGAGCCTGGTAGAATTATCACAACCGAAGATATTTTAAATTGGGAAAAAAAGAATGGAATTACAATAGGTTCTGGCGATGCTCTTTTGATAAAAACAGGAAGATGGAAGGCTGTTCAAGAAAAAGGTCAATGGAATTTTGTTGAAAGTGCTGCGGGGATGCATGCCTCAGTCGCAGAGTTTTTAAAGGAAAGAGATGTAGCAATCATTGGTTGTGATGGTGTTTCCGATGTTATGCCATCGGGTGTTGAAAATAGATTTAATCCACTCCATGAACTGGTTATTGTTAGTTTAGGAATGCCAATTTTCGATAATTTAGATCTTAGAGCAGTTAGCGCTACAGCAAATAGGTTAAATCGATCAACCTTCATGTTAGTTGCTTCACCTTTAATGGTAGAGGGAGCAACTGGATCTCC